>Ga0206130_10000018_pt1 | contig 275902 bp, 259 predicted proteins | sample Helgoland_Spring_9_FD_148637 | JGI IMG/M metagenome (GOLD analysis project Ga0206130, IMG submission 148637) | Pelagic subsurface seawater microbial communities from Kabeltonne, Helgoland, North Sea - Helgoland_Spring_Bloom_20160512_1 | ecosystem: Environmental > Aquatic > Marine > Epipelagic...
ACGTACTTTAAAATCTATGGTTGGGGGTGGTATTACCTCTCAACAATTTTGGATGATTACTCGAGATTCATAATCAACTGGAAACTGTGCTCTAACATGAAAGCTCAAGACGTTAAAGACACCATAGGTGAGGCTTTATTGGCATCCGATGTCTCTGAAGAGAACAGGCCTAAACTGCTATCTGACAATGGATCATGTTACATATCCAATGAACTTGCGGAATATCTGCAGGATAAAAGTATAAAGCATATTAGAGGAAGGCCTCTTCACCCACAGACACAAGGAAAAATAGAACGCTATCACAGATCAATGAAGAATGTGGTGAAGTTGGATAACTACTTTAGTCCTGGACAATTGGAGAAAAAACTTCAAGAATTTGTTCACTATTACAACTATAAACGCTGCCATGAATCATTACAGAACGTTACTCCTGCCGATGTTTACTATGGTAAAGCAAAACAGAAGTTAAAGCAAAGAAGTAAAACGAAAACTAGAACATTAAAAGCTAGAAAAATGGAGTATAAAATTAAACTTAAATTAGCATCAAACTCTATCTTAATTTTTTAACCTAAAAGTCCAAATTTAGTTGACGAGATACAAACAAAGGCCTGCCCTTGTCGTTCTGTCGATTCTTCTACTTCGGCAGCATTGTTCTGCGTATTAGAAGTGTTTGTGTTGTTGCACGCCATCGTTCCTACGATTAGCAATGCAGATAAATAATGTAATGTCTTCATACTGTTTTTAATTTAAGGTTCTGAAATACTCTAATATTGCTCGTGCATCTTCCTCAGACACATTTTGGTTGGCCATAGGGGCTCCGTTAAAATCAATTAGAAGTTGTCTTGCGATTGGGTCTTTCTGAATCATCTCTTCAGGATTGATTATCATATTCATCACCCATTCAGGACTTCTTCGGTCTAAAACACCTTGTGGTGAAGGGCCGATAAACTTTTTGTCCGTTTTGTGACATGCAGAGCAAAGTGCTTTAAATTTTTCTTCACCTACATCTGCCATTTCTTGATCAAGGTCTCCAAGAGTTACGGCACTTACAGGTCCAATACCTTTATTTTCCATTGGATCTGGCGCTTCCTCGACCATACTTTGTACTTCTGCAGTACCATCATCTGCCGACTCATTGTTGTTGTCAGATGATCCTCCACAGCTAGCAAGTAATCCTACTGCTGTTCCGATAATCAAAAAGTTTAATAACCGTTTCATTTTTGTTTTATTTTAGATACTATTTATTTACGTATGCTTTATCAAACAGGCTTTTTACCATGTTTTCGGTAAGGTCTGTTAAGTATGTGTTTTCAAAAAATGTAATTAAGTTTTGTCGGATGCTTTTATACTCATTATGAACAGGGCATGGATGCTGGTTAGAACAATCATCTAAACCCAAAACACAACCGTATTTTAAGTTTACACCGTCAATTTCATTAACAATATGCCATAAGGTTAATTTGTCTAATAATCGGTTCTCGATATAGAAACCACCGTTAACACCTTTTTTTGATTTATGCATCCCAGCCTTAACCAATCGTTGCAAAATTTTGGATGTATAAGCTTCTGGTACATTGATTTTTGATGAAACTTCACCAATGCTTACAGGCTTTGATTTTTGTGCATTTTTTGTGATGCAAATCATCGCTTTAATTCCATGCTGACAACTTTTAGATAACATTTACTTAATTGTTGAAACAAATCTATGACGGATATCAAATCGGACACGAATGTCCGAATTGAGATTGTTCATATACACTTATGTTATTTTGCAGTTAATTGCCGTTGTATGAACTGAAAGCAGACAGTCATTTTACTTTAGGACCTTGATATACAGGCTGTTTTATTGTATCTTAATAAGCATAATAATAGCATAATTGAAAAAATTCTTCCGCCTTCTCTTTAACTATTACCTCGTGTTAAAAGCGTGTTGGTTTGTTATGTTGTTTTTATTTCTCGGATTTTTTTCACTCGTTGTCTTTGATCAGGGTCAGGATATTTTAAAGTCTATATCGCTAACAGGCGACATAGAAACCATCAGACAAAGTTGGTTTGTCTATTTAGCAGTCAGTTGGTGGGCTTGGCAAACTTTTAGGTCTTCCCGCGTTGTTCTTCATTTTTCGTATTTCAATTTCTGGACCTACTCACCGAGTTATGCTTTACGGGCTCAAGTACTAATTCCTAGAGTACTTGCAAGTTTGCCTTATTTTATACTTGCCTTAGCGGTATTTAAGTCGACACACGAATTATCTGCATTTGGTCTCCTATTAATCAGTAGCGGAGTTTGGTTATTTGTTTTCTTACATTTTCGTAGAACAATTATTGTACGCTTAAGAAGTTGGAAAACCTTTATTCCTAACTTTATTCCGGCTTACATACCCATAAAAAATGGCACCTACCCAGCTTATTTCATTTGGACCAAACAACGTAGATGGTTTCTTTTTCGAATTGGCGTGGCCGCTGCACTGTTCATACTCTTTTACTACAGTCCGGTTAAGTTTCCTCAATTCTTGGGATCTGCCACAGTGGTATTGCTTGGGTTTGGCACGTGGTTGATTTTGGCTAGCATCATAAGTTTTATCGAGAAATTCTTAAGGTTTCCTGTATCGTTTAGCATTCTATTAATGGTTATCGCGTTTAGTTTTTTTAACAATAACCATGAAATTCGCACAATGGAGGGAGGTCTTCCCTCAAGACAAGTAATTTCTGACCACTTTAAATCCTGGGCACTAGAAAGAGCTGCAGATAAGGATTCTATAGATGCGTACCTAGTTATGGCAGAAGGTGGTGGGCTGCGATCGGCTTATTGGACAACTAGCATTCTGAACACATTGTCTGACAAAGATCCAAAATTTGCTTCGCACATTTATGGCTATAGTGCTGTTTCTGGAGGGGCCTTGGGTACGATGATGTTTAACACGGTTTTACAGGATTCGACTTTGCAAAGGGCGAATGATAGAGCACCCCACTTAAATTCAGACCTCTTGGCGCCTGTTACATCTTCTTTAATTTTTACCGACCTACTGCAAAAGTTTATCCCCTTCCCTGTTAAAAGTTTGGACCGGTCTAGAATTCTTGAAAAGTCATTTGAACAAAGTCTGCCAGATGACCAAATATGGCAGAAAGGATTTGTAACGACATACGCAGAAGTCGCTGCGCCAATGATTTTGCTAAACGCCACACATGTAGAAAGCGGTAAACGTACTATTATGAGTAATTTGGACATTAGTGAACTGAAAGACAACCAGATTCAAGACGTATTCTCCATTACTAATAAAGACATGTCTATCAGTTCGGCTATTGGTATAGCCTCTCGCTTTCCTTTTATCACACCGCCCGCATTGATTAAAACACCTGATAACAAAACCTGGGGAAATTTAGTGGATGGAGGATACTATGAGAACTTAGGCATGCAAACAATGCTTGACGCCTACAGTGTCTTAAAAACAGTTGCTCAATCAAATGGCCTCAAAATAAGGTTTAAGTTTATTGCGATTCGAAATACCAAACTGATTGAAGAGGAAAAACCGATGTTGGGAATGGTTGAATCACTGGCACCCGCCATTACATTCAGTAATATTTGGGGCAATAACAGTAACGAAGCCATGTCTAACGGGGAAAAGTTACTTAGAGCAAACGATGATGAACTCTATGTGCTGAGCCTTCAAAGAGACGATAATGAAAACATTCCGTTGGGATGGTATTTGAGTCCTGCGGCTAGAACCAATCTAAATCGTCAAGTTGATGCCATACCCGACTCTCTTATTTACAGCATATTGAAATAATCTCAATAATCCGGAACGATTTAAGGCAAAAAGTACAACTTTGTGCCAGTGCAGAAAAAGCATACAATTACGTTTTTAGGTACTGGAACTTCTCAAGGTGTTCCTTTAATTGGCTGCACATGTAACGTGTGTACATCGATAGATAGTAAAGATAAACGTTTACGCTCTTCCATCCATATCCAAACAGCCAACACCAGTATCGTAATTGACACTGGGCCTGACTTTCGGCAGCAGATGCTTCGCGCTAATATTAATACGTTAGATGCTGTGGTATTTACGCATGGACACAAAGACCATACAGCCGGTTTTGATGATATACGTGCGTTCAATTACATCCAACAAAAGGACATGGAGGTATTTTGCGACGAACGTGTAGAAGAGGTCCTGCGTAAAGATTTTGATTATGTGTTTTCGGATTACAAATACCCAGGAGTTCCGCAAGCGAATTTACACAGAATCAGTCCAGCTCCATTTAGCATCGGCGATATTGATTTAACCCCTATTGACCTATTACATTACAAACTTCCCGTGTACGGGTTTAGAGTAGGTGATTTCACTTACATTACAGATGCGAATGCTATTTCAGCTGCTGAAATAGACAAAGTAAAGGGTTCCAAAATATTGGTTTTAAATGCGTTAAGAAAAGAACCCCACATTTCTCATTTTACCTTAGACGAAGCAATTGCCCTAGCACAAGAGATTGGTGCTGAGCAAACCTTTTTCACCCATATTAGCCATCAGTTGGGGCTTTACAACGAAATAGATCCAATACTGCCTAAAGGAATTTCTTTGGCCTATGATGGACTGCAAGTCACCTCTGAATAATTAAATTAACATTGGAAGGAAGTAAAGAACAGCTATACAAAAAGATTATTCCGCAAGCGGAAAGTCTGTTTGCTGATGAATCCAATTTTATCGCGAATTGCAGCAACCTATGTGCCTTACTGCACAATGCCTTTGATTTTTGGTGGACTGGGTTTTACTTCGTTGACGCGGAAGAATTAATTTTAGGTCCATTCCAAGGGCCTGTTGCCTGCACAAGAATTGCCAAAGGTAAAGGCGTTTGCGGCACTGCATGGGCAAATGAAGAGATTATCGTAGTACCTGATTTACACCAGTTTGAAGGTCATATAGCATGCAGCGCAGAATCAAATTCTGAAATTGTTGTTCCGGTATTCAAGGAAGGTAAAATAGCTGGTGTGTTCGATGTTGACAGCAAGGATTTTAATTCGTTTGACCAAATTGATGCGCATTATCTACAGAAATTGTTATCATTGATTTCTAGATGAGTTTTGTAAACGGATATATGCGCGTAGTGAGGCGGATTTTGCCATCTCCCCTTTCTATCGCTGTATTACTCACCTTTTTCACCGCTATTCTCGCTCTTGCATTCACTGCACCACCTGCTGGAAAAAACCCTGTCGTAAGCATTATAGACAATTGGCATATGGGTTTCTGGAACTTTTTGGAGTTCACCATGCAAATGATGCTCATGTTGGTATTAGGTCACACCATTGCGCTAAGTTCAACAGCGAACAAGGTGATTAAGAACATAACCGGACTGTGTAAATCTAACGTTCAGGCTGCTGTTTTTGTCACATTCTTTGCCCTAGCTGCAGGTTATGTAAACTGGGGATTAGGGCTCATATTTGGCGCAATATTAGCACGTAAAGTGGGTGAACATGCCAAAGAAAAAGGCATCGAACTTAACTATCCATTAGTCGCTGCTTGTGGATACACCTCTTTAATGGTATGGCATGGCGGATTTTCAGGTTCTGCTCCGTTAACCGTTAACACAGCTAGTCACAGCTTGATTAATACGATTGGTATTATACCTATCTCCGACACCATATTGAGTACAAGTAATCTTGTTGCTATAGCAGCTACATTAATCATACTTCCCTTATTCGCATTGCTATTGGCAAAAAGACCATATAAGAAGTCTTATCCAAAGTCCATTCGAACAAACTTGGACAAAAATATGTCTGTGGTTGGGGCAGAACGACTTGACCACAGTAAAATTTTCGGGCTGACTTTTGGTCTGATTTTTATCGCCTATTGGGTGTACTTGTGGAAGTCGAATGGTTTTTCTTTGAATTTCCTCACCTTAAATACCATCAATTTTATTTTGTTTGGCTGTGCCATTGCGGCCCATGGATCTCTCTTCAAGTTTATGAACGCAGCTAGCAAAGCAATACTTGGCAGTACAGGCATCATGATTCAGTTTCCATTGTATGCAGGTATCATGGGAATCATGAATTACTCGGGGTTGTTGGCCGTTTTTGCAGATTTTTTCATTGACATAAGTAATCACGATACCTTTCCATTTTTTGCCTATTTAAGCAGCGCAATCGTGAATGTATTGGTCCCAAGCGGTGGTGGTCAGTGGCAGGTTCAAGGACCCATTCTTATGGAAGCGGCGTCAAGTATGAATGTTCCTTACCCTAAAACCATAATGGCGTTGGTGTATGGTGATCAACTTACCAATATGTTACAGCCATTTTGGGCCTTACCGCTTTTAGGAATCACCGGTTTAAAAGCGAAGGATATTTTACCGTATTCCATTCTATTTATGCTTGTTGGCGGCACTATCTTCTTGAGCATACTGTATTTGTTTTAATGAAGAATCACCAGAGTCGTATTTTCCTATTGCTTATCGCATGTTTACTCATTGTACGGGTACTGGTACACATATATTTTACTGGAGTATATACAGATGGCGATCAAACCATAACTTGGTTAAGCGCTGTTGACAAAGCAAACGGGAACTGGTATACACCTTATTTCTACGGCCAGTTTTACAACATTTCTATTGAGGCTTTACTTGCCGCTCCCCTCATAAAGTTTGGTATAAACGTTAAGCATGCCGTACCCATAGTTTCAAATTTTATTGGCCTTGCTCCTTTTCTGTTTGGAGCTTGGTATTTAAAAAGAATTAAGCAGCAATCAGCTGCAATGATGATTCTTTGTCTTGGTTTGATATTACCAGCGCAATACCACTTCATAACGGCTATGGCACGAGGTTTTGCAGGAGGATTGGCGGTCTTATCATTTGGCGTATTGCTCACCAGTTTTAAATCGAATGTGGTAAAGACCTTAGGCTACAGCGTGGCTTTTATATCCTATTTCGTTAACCCCAATGTGCTAATCATTGGCTTTCCTTTGGGTTTGGTTTGGCTGGTAAACTGGCTTACAGATATCAAGCAAAAGAAAACAACTTCATTGGCTCATATTGCCTTGGCAGCAGTAATTGCTGGCCTAACGTATTATGGCTTACATGCCAACAACAACCCCCTTTTTGAAGTGCATAAACTGTGGAAGTTAGAGGTAAGTATAGATTACCTTACCAACAGCTTTCAAAGCTTAGATGCCAGATTTTTGTACCTATTTCCATTTCTGCCGAAAATGGGTAGCCTGATACTTCTTGCTTTATTGATCTTAACCGTTTTATTGTTCGTTAAACGACGCACAAAACATGGTGTACTTATGAGCGTCACGTTACTGTTCATCATTGCTACACTCTCATTGAATAAAACGCTTGACGGAACATACTCTACTTTCTTCCCATTTTCTAGGATGTACTTGGCCCTGCCCTATGTCCTGGTATTGGCTGTTTCATTTTTCATCAATCATGGACTCACAAAGCGTTTGCGAAACATTTTTATGCTAATTGGGGGTGTTGGTTTCTGTTATCAAGTATATGATATCCCTAAAAAGGCTACAGCCAGTGTACAAGGCAACTCAGGTGTGGTACAGGTAATAAGAATTGACAAGTTGTGCCTTGAATGCGAAAAGCTACATAACATTCAACAAACCTACGAAGCAGATGTAACCGTATTTCATTACAAAACCGATGAGTACATATATGGTTGCAAGGCTTTACAGCCCGAATTGAAGACGGTATACCCTGAGTATGACAGACGGTATTGGACGTTTATGGAGCATGCCGACACCGTATATAATACCCTATTGTTTATGGATTGGTCTATGAAGTTACCAGAGTTATTACAGTCTTATGAAGGCGATTTTAACGCTATTGATAGCATTCATTATCCTGCCTTTATCATGACTGATAATTCGCAGTCTATTATTGATTTATATACAATAAATTCGCTGCGCTTAAGACCTTATAAAAATTAGTATGTTAGGTTTAAAAATGGCTACCGACCCTAGGTGGGTTAACATTGCCGAAAAAACCATTGAAGAGATATTGGTAGATCATGCCTTTTGTGAACAAAAAGCAGCTACGTCGGGCATTTCACTCATCGTTCGTTTCTCAAATTATCCAAATATTGTTGAAAAAGTATCACCAGTGGTTGCAGAAGAATGGGGCCATTTTAGGAAGGTATTGAAGGAACTAAAAACGCGAGGTTACGAACTGGGGAAACCTCGAAAAGATGACTACGTTCATGAGCTGCAAAAATTTAGTCTTAAAGGCGGAAGTATAAAAACCCACATTGTTGAAGCGCTGTTAATCTGCGCTATGATTGAGGCCAGGAGTTGCGAACGTTTTAGATTGCTTTCTCTGCATATTTCAGATCAATCGTTAAAAGACTTCTATCACGAATTTATGGTATCAGAAGCGGGGCATTACCGCATGTTTATTGACTTGGCCAATGAGTTTGCAGATAAAGCGTATGTCCAAGAACGCTGGAATGCTTATTTAGACTTTGAAGCGGATCTTGTTACTCGACTGGAGTATAGAGGAGATAGAGTGCATTGATATCACTCATTCAGAAATTCAATCCTTCAATCCGGCATTCGTTTAAACACCCAATAGCCCCCAGTATTTTGAACCAATTGAAACTTAACGTTATCACGAAGCTCTTTTGCTTTTCGAGGTTGCGCGACCAGGTATACGGGTTTGTCAATGTCACCCTCTAAATACCATTGCATCTCATGATTACTGTATGCTTTTCGCTCTAATTCATTTAAACCAATACGCGTAGCAACACCCATGTCAGTCAGTTTTAAGGTTCTAACAGTATATAGTTCGTCTGACGGCTTTATGGGTTCTATCTTGGTATAAAAGTACTGTGCATAGCTTTTGAATTTATATACGTCTACATAGCAATCTTCGTCTTCGATTGATTCATAAAAAGTAATAATTGAGCCCTGAGTATGTCGTTCGATTTGTGGCACAATAAAACCTAAAAATCCCACCAAATAAACCCCCAACACCATTAGCCAGTTGGTGGCAATTAAACGCTTATTCTGAATTAAAGCTCCTAACAATCCAAATAAAACAACAGCTCCAAAAACACCAATAATTATGTGCCAAATTGACCAATTAGCCGCTACCGAAAAGTTCTGTAAAGTAAATTCATCACGGATTAGGTTGGGATACTTTGTAAGCCAATATTTTATGGTGTAGCCAAATAATGGAACGCCTATAAAAAGTATGGACCATAAAACAGTGAATACACTGAGTAACACTTTTTCCCAATGTATTAACTTGTCTCCAGCCGACCATCTTGATAGCCTTATAGCAGCCAATCCTGTTAAAGGAAAATAACACAAGGAAGAATAGTGGACGATTTTGGTTGTGACTAAGGAAAACAATATTAGTACTACCCAAAACATCACTTTTAAAGTCAATTCAAAGCTATGGTCGTCGCTTCCTGTCACAAACCGTCTTAATGCCAATATGCTTGCCGGAAAACATCCAATCAACAATACAACGGCATGGTAAAACCAAGGCTGTCCGTGAGACGCAACCGGATTTTTCATTAAATCCAATTGATATGCAAGAAAGTTGCTTAAAAAACCTGTACCATTTTTAACCACTTCAGGTACAAACCAAATACTCGCAATGAGTAAGGTGGATGATGCAAATACCAGTAAATCCTCTAGTGAAAACCAGAATTTAGCCTTGTTCCTTACCCAGAGTACAAACAAAAATAGTAAGACAATCAAACCCGCAGCGGGGCCTTTGGTTAACACAGCCAACCCCAACCATGTACCAGCCAATAACCAATGCTTCCATTTACGGCTACTAAGGGTAAAGTAGATTTGAATAATCGCTGCAAATATGAATAAGTTAAACAATGGGTCAATTATGCCTGAATGGAAGTAAAAATGTGGTGTTATGGAAGCTAGATATAAAAACACCCACCATTTTGCGGTTGTTGTATTTAGTATTCTTCTGCCATAGTGAAAAATGGTATGCAGGCTAATGATCCCAACAATGGCGTTGGGTAACCGAGCAGCAAACTCATTCACCCCAAATATTCTCATGCATAGCGCTTGTAGCCAGAAAAACAATGGCGGTTTCTCCCAGAAAGGCTCGAAGTTTACCATGACCTGGCGATAGTTGCCAGTAACAAGCATTTCACGTGCTGATTCTGCAAAATTTATTTCATCCCAGTCAAACAAGTGAACACCCCCCAAAAATGGGACAAAAAAAATGAGTCCTACAACGGTTATAAAACCATGAAATGATTTGTTGGACATCCTATCCATAAAACAACTTCTTGTTGAACACAGACGCTTTAAAGCCGTTTTTATGAATGACGAAGTAATAGACAACAGATGCAATGGCAACACCCAACACTGAACCAGCAACTACATCGGATACAAAATGTTGAATTAGAAAGATCCTAGACAGACCCACCATAAAGGCCAAACCTAAAAAAAGCAACTGAAAAAACCTTTTATCGGCACACAATGCGGCATAAAAAAAATATGCAAAACCAGCAGTGGTATGTCCTGACGGAAAAGTATGTTGTCTATTAAGCGAAATTTCTGGCCGATTTACAATGTCTACAAGTTGCTGCTCAAAGAAAACAATTGGTCGGATGGCATCAGGGTAAACAATTTGCTTAAAAAAGTACACCAACACCAATGTGGCAAGAGCGACCATTATGAACCCTATTTGATATTTCAACGGTTTAAAGAAAAGGAAATATAGGAATGGAATAAGGATGCCTACCCACTCGCCCAAATGGGTAAAGAAGGTAAATATGGGAACTGTGATGTCGTTATAAAACTGATTAAAAAACTGGATGGTGTCTCCCTTGTTTGTGGCTATAACGACTATACTTCCAAAGATGACGCACAACAACCATAGAACATAAAGTAACCTCCGTTTGTAAAAAAATCCTTCTTCCATATTTAATCCGCGGTAAAAATAACTCGGACAACCCTTTTTTATTTGGCAAATAGTATTTAATTTGAAAGATCTGAAAAGTTGAGACATGAATCGAGTAAAGTTGGAGTTAGAGTTTGTAGTGAAGTCGTCTCCAAACATATTGTTTAACTACATATCTACCCCGTCAGGGTTGGTTGAGTGGTTTGCTGACGACGTAAACGTTAAAGGTAAAAATTACACCTTCTTTTGGGACGGCGACGAAAACGTTGCTGAACTTCTAAAAAAGGTAAATGGGAAAAATGTTCGTTTTAAATGGTTAGATAACCCTGATGACGAATACTTTGAAATGGAGATTCAGAAAGATGAATTGACCAATGATATTGCCCTAATTGTAACTGATTGGGCAGATGAAGACGAGTCTGAAGAAATTTCCTTACTGTGGGAAAGTCAAGTTCAGGATCTCAGAAACGCTTTAGGCGCATAGCTTAATCGGCATATTTATTATCAAGTGCTTCTTTTTTAGACTTTAATCCGTCTAGCTGATGTTGAGCGTCCTCTTTTATGCCTTCAGCAAGTTGTTTTATTTCCTCCAAAATACTATTGTCGATTGGAATCATGTCGTTCCGAAAATTTTCTAAGGCTTCTTCGGCATTAGCTTCACCCAAACACCGTTGAATTTCTGGTTTTGCCGCGCTAAAACTTCTTTGAACTACGTATAGCAATTGAGCCCTATCCTCCTCTATTTCAGATAATTCGCTAGATGAAAATCGAGATTGCAAGTCCTTTTTAATTGGCATCACGATACAATCACAGGTTACTTTGTCGTTGGGTTCCCCACAATATTTTTCCTCCCAGGTGGCTATTGATATTGGGTTTTGTTTGAATGGCCCTAGGCCGAAGTGATACATAGCATAAACACCTAAACCAATTAGTAATAACCAGCCAAACAACTTCATAAGAAATTTGGTTGCAAATCGAATGAGAAGACCGGCAACAATCACAATGAGTATACCGCCAATTGTAATATTCATAAATCGAAAATACAGTATTCTTAATTCCCATTCGTCGAAACAATGTGGATATCCATCTCCTTCTTATTTGATTTTGTGAAATAAAATGTGTTTACTTTGCACTTCAAAGTTATTTGAATGGAGAACAAATCACACATAGAACAACTTGCCGAAATTAGATCTCTGATGGAGCGCTCCTCTCGGTTCATTTCATTAAGCGGGCTTAGTGGTATAATGGCTGGCACATACGCCTTAATAGGCGCGTTTATTGCAAGATTGTACATCAAAAACTCCGAAACGTACATGGAGTTTATTGAAGGATACTCAACAAGATATGTGGCCACAAGCTGGTCAGAGTATAGAATATTTATTCTTTTAGGTGTTGCAGTTGCGACGCTTTCTATTGTTACTGGACTGCTATTAACGATGAGGAGAGCTAAGAAAAACAAACAAAATATTTGGGATAAATCTGCCTTACGTATGCTGGTTAACCTTGCTATACCACTGGCTGTAGGAGGTGTTTTCTGCACAATCTTACTTTACCAAGGATATATCGGCATGGTTGCCCCAGCCACATTGATATTTTATGGCTTGAGCTTAGTTAACGGAAGTAAATACACCTTGGATACGATTCGCCATTTAGGTATTGTTGAAATTATAATTGGACTTATTGCAGCCGTTGATTTGGGCAATGGATTGTTTTATTGGGCGCTCGGTTTTGGTGTGATGCATATTATTTATGGAACCGCCATGTGGTGGAAATATGAACGAAAACAAGTCGGTGCATAAAAGCAATTAAAAATAGGTTTACCCAAGTGAAATGTGTTCCATACAGTAGATTAAAACACCAGTGATTAACAACATAAATAAAGCATTTGAATCTCGTGTACGTTTAGGCGTCATGAGTGTTTTGATGGTGAATGACTGGATGGACTTTAATTCTGTTAAAGACTTGCTTGAAGTTACAGATGGAAACCTATCTAGTCACATCACGGCTTTAGAGAAGCTGAATTACATTGAGATTAGAAAGGAATTCGTGGCCAAACGACCTAAGACCTCCTATCGTGTAACACAAGAAGGTCGAAAAGCATTTTCCGATCACCTTTTGGCTTTAGAAAATTTACTTAATAGATTGAATTAATATTTTTTTACATTTTTACTTTGAAATACAAAGTACTTTATATGAAACGAATACGCAGGTTAACAATTCTACTTCAGCTTGGATTACTCATTGCTGGACTTACCGCTTTCTGGATACCAGAAGGTGTCAACTTTTTGGTAAACGGCACCAGACTTGGAGAATTCATTCAACAAGAACAATGGTTACAACACGTTAACCGCGGAATTCAAGAAGTAAACAACACCTACCCTTTTATTTGGTATGGTACCGACTGGATGGTATTCGCACATATCCTGTTTGCGATTTTATTCTATGGTTTATACAAAAATCCAGTGAGAAACAAATGGTTGGTACAGTTTGGATTTGTAGCCTGTGCCCTAATTGTTCCGTTAGCAGCCATTATGGGCTACTTCCGTGGAATCCCTATGATCTGGCAAACGCTCGATTGCCTTTTCGGGGTGATTGCGAGTCTTCTACTCTACCAAATTCACAAATCAATAAGAACATTAGAAAAAGTCAACCAAATCCGCAATTCGCTTGCCCTATGATCATTATAATAGTTCTTATAGCTGCTTGGGGTCTTCCGTACTTGTGGAAGTACGTTTTCAGTTGCACCTTAATGCATACGGAACAACCAAGCGTATCGCAGCTGGTGGGTGTGGCATTTACTCCCATCTTATTATCTGTATTTACGGTTTTTATGGGCACTGGTTGGACATCAGACGTCATCATCACATGCGTTGTGCTTTTCATCTTTATAATCAGCACATTAACCTGGGGTTACGCCCTGTACCATCGAGAAGTCGCACCAGGCTGGCTTTGGTTACTCTTAGCCTTCCTCACCTTTTGCTTATACGTCGGGTTACTCTTCTTAATCTTAGTTGGATCTTCAGATTCATGGAACTTAAACTTTTGATAATGTTAAGCATTAACAACATAACACACTGATTAACAAATATTTAATATATGAAAAATGCACTTATTTCAAATCGCTTTATTGGCTTTACAGCGCTCATCGTCCTTTTCATCCTTTGCTTTTTCAGAGCACCAACACCTGGATTAAATTGGTTACTATATGTCTTCGGAGCACTAGTCATTACGCTACTGATAACCAAACGCCAAAACGTAAGATCTATACTCATTCCAAGCATTGGTTTGTTGGCTTGCAGTGTAGCTGTTTTTATTCACAGTGATGCTCTTGCCATTGTAATGACCATCTTATCTTTTGGGTATCTAGGCGTATCGCTGGTTATAGCCAAGGTAGATCCTGGATTTGGCGCCTTTGCTGGGTTTTTGAATTTCATCATATCCCCCTTCGGCGTTATCATTCGATTTTTTCAGCGTCTAAACACCAAAAATGGAAAATTCAAGGGTCTTTTTACTACCCTATTAATTCCAATCGTACTTATTACCTTTTTCAGCATCCTGTATTATCAATCATCCCCAGCGTTTAAAGAATTATTAAATGCTATTCGGTTCAAGCACTTCCCACAATTTGTTGGCACTGCTGTACTTGGATTGTTTTCGGCGTCGGTGTTGTTGTACTGTTTTGCACCTCAAAAACTCAATAAGATGTACGACAACATTTCTCAAAAGTCAGATACTATATCAACGTATATGGGCAGTGGGCAGTACACAAACTCCTGGTTAATAGGCGTATGGAGTGTTGTAGGGTTATTGGCATTTGTCCTTATCTCTGACGTGATGTATCATCCTAGCCAGGCAGTTTCACAAGACTTTAGCTACTCTGGTTACGTCCACCAAGGTGTATATGCATCCATATTCAGTATTGTAGCCTCTGCGATTCTGACGGTTTTAACTACAAATTATCTTGGTGATCAAAACAAAGCACCCTTCAGAATTGCGAACAATGTTTTTATCGGGTTAAACATGCTGTTTATTTTTCAAAATGTTTTGAGAAATTACAGTTATATCGGTCAATATGGATTGACGGAAAAGCGTCTAATCATTTTCATTTACTTAATTCTGTGTATTGTAGGTTTATTACTCACGGTTGTCACCATTGCGCAGAACAAGTCTTTGGGATTTTTGTACAAAACCAACGCATTTAACGTATATATAGCTCTAATAATAAGCGCTTTACTTAATTGGAGTACCATCATAACCCAGTACAATTTAAATCACCCGTACGGGTTTGAAAAACATATAGACTATCACTATTTGTTCAGCCTCGACAATTCGAACACCTATCTGCTTAAGGATCACTATGACAAGTTTGATGAAGACCTTCAGCGTCGTTTTACGTACCGGTCTGAACGTATACAAAATTATGAAGCGTATAACGCGCGAGAATGGATCTTAAGCAAGACCACTTCAAAAGAAAGATTAAAAGCACTTGACAAATAGCGTATCAATGATGAATAAAACACGTATAAATAAATATTGGATTATAGGCTTGTTTGCCATAGCCATGGGGTTACTGGAGTGTGCCGTAGTGGTATATTTAAGAGAACTTAGTTTCCCAAATGGGTTTGGTTTTCCACTTCAAACAATCGGACATAATTTAGCCGCAGTTGAATTGTGGAGGGAAGTGGCAACATTGGTCATGCTCATTACAATCGGTTGGCTTTGTGGGCACAACACAAATACTAGGTTTGGATGGTTTATTTACACCTTTGCCATCTGGGATATATTCTATTACGTCTTCTTAAAGCTATTTCTAAATTGGCCCGAGTCGTTATTGACATGGGACGTCCTATTCCTGCTGCCTGTTATGTGGGTAGGTCCCGTATGGGCCCCTATCCTATTGTCTTTAATCATGATCGTTTTTACAATTGTTATTAATCATATAAATACGAACACCAACCGACCAATAGGACGTTTAAACTGGGCGCTGTTAATATCCGGATCACTGATTTGTATTGTCAGTTTTTGCATCGATTTCATCAGGTATTCACAGAATAAGATTCCTAACTTTAGCTGGACAAATTTATTCAGTATCGAAAAGACATTTAATCAGTTTTACGTACCAGCAGACTTTCCAGTTGCCATTTTTGGATTGGGTTTAATGCTAATTGTCTCCGGCATTATACGATACTACCATATACACAAAATTAGTTCTTCTCAGGTCACCCTTTCTCAATTATTCTGATATGTCTATAGCACGCATAAATCCAGTTAAATACTTACTAATTAGCTGTTTAACATTGTCGACCATCCGAATTTTTATTGAATGGGACATGATATATCTCTTTTTGCTATGGAATCTATTTCTAGCCTGGGTTCCATACGCCATCGCACAATCAGCGTACAAGGCAAAAAGCAAAGTAACCTATCTTGCAGCACTAGCAATCGCGTTATTGTTTATACCAAACGCATCCTACCTCATAACCGACTTTGTGCATTTTCGGCAGGGATCGCGTATTAACTTATGGTTCGACCTAGTGCTGTTTTTTACCTACGCATTTGCAGGCTTAATGCTTATGATGTACACAATAGACATTTTAGCACAAAGTATTTCTTCAAGAATTAGCGATAGAATGGCACAGATTTTCCAATTTAGCATATTTCCCATCATCGGTTGTGGTATTTACGTTGGACGCATTGAGCGCTGGAATAGTTGGGATGTATTTGTGCACCCGTTCTCTTTTGTTTCCGATATGGTACAAATTGTATTCTCTCCGCAGATAACTGAATTTATCTCCTTTAGTATGCTATTTGGAGGATTCTGTGCCATGTTCTACCTATTCTTGAAATTACACCAATCAAATCATTCAGCGATTCAAACAGAGGCACCGCCAAAGTAAAAATCATGCATATACCTCCGTAAATTTTCGCTTCCTTTGGAATTAAATCTATGCTAAAAACATTTAAACATGCAATTGACGGTATTCTCTGGGCGTTCCGGAATGAGCGCAACTTAAAGATACATGGTGTTTTTGCTACTCTGGTTTGCGTACTTGGATTTATATTAAACATCAACCGCAATGATTGGGTGGCTCTATTACTCTGCATTGCCATGGTCATATCAGCGGAATTGATAAACACTGCTATTGAGAAAACACTGGACCTCCTTCACCCACAAATGAGTGATAAGGTTAAGATTATTAAAGACATAAGTGCTGGATCTGTCCTGATTCTTAGCATAATCGCTGCCGTGATAGGCGTGGTGGTGTTTGTCGGGTACTTGGATTGAAGGATTGAATGTCGGAATGTCGGAATGTCGGAAGGATTGAATGTCTGAATGTCTGAAGATGGAAGGATTGAAGGATTGGTCTCTGATCTTTATACTTAAGACTAGACTTCAACTTGGAGTTAAATACTCTAGCCTCTATGTTCTATTGTCTTATGCGCTCAGCGCATTGACTGCACTGCATACCTCATAATACCTACTTAACTACCTTGTTCGCACAATACGTGCTTGCAAAGGCTTCTGGTTTTGCTCTAAATGTGTACCCCATTCCCATGATATACCCCATTGCCTCCTTAAAGGCGACATGAGACTTAAATTGAGGGTCACTATTGATATCAGCATGAACTTCCATTTCAACATTATACTTGTCGAATAGCGGACATAGCTTGTATGCCACTTCGATTGAGTCTGAAACTTCCTTAATCATTCTCTCTTTAATACTATACTTGATTTCCGTTTTATAGTTGTTCAAAAAGATAAATCCTCCTTTACCTTCTCTTAAAAATACAATGGCCGTTGCAAACTCAACGATATCGCCTTTAACTTGTGAATCAGTTCCAATACAAACCTTTAATCGATGGAGTTTTATTTCCTCGACAATAACGTTTTCAACCGCTTCATACAAAGGCTTTTTAATCCGTTCTCCTGTAAGTTTTCTCCATGCTTTCATCGTGTTTTCAAATGATTGACTCTTCCCAAAGTTTGCACATTAGTTCATATTAAACGCTTAATGTTATGAACATCCTGTGCAATAACTCGATTATGACCGTTCTACGACTCGAAATAAATTTGACATAAACCAATACAAGTTTTTCCTTTGCGGTTCATTCGAATTCGACATGTTATCAAAGTCCGACTTTATTCAAGCCTTCTCACATTTGGGTACAAAACTAATTCCAAGTGCTTCTGGAGTGCCTGCTGTTATGGAAGAAGCCTATCTTAAAAACAATTGGTTTACTACAGAAAATGTCGCGTTCTGTTTAAACAATTGGAGTGATTGTTTAGATGAAGACAACCTATCGCAATGGCTTGAGTCTATTCCCGCACAAAACGAGTCGCCAAAAACCATTGGTATAATCATGGCAGGCAACATCCCCATGGTTGGATTTCATGATTTATTGAGTGTTTTATGCAGTGGTAACAGGGCCTTAGTGAAACTATCAGACAAGGATGAGGTGTTGATGAAATACTGTATCAATACGTTAATCTCCTATAAACCAGAGCTAAAAAACTATATTGAAATCACAGAACGTGTTGCTAAGCCTGACGGTCTCATTGCTACTGGAAGTAACAACAGCGCCCGATATTTCGAATACTATTTTAAAGAGATTCCACACATTATCAGAAAGAATCGTACCTCAGTGGCGATTGTTACCGGAAACGAAACGGTTGAAGAACTCAATGCCTTGGCAGACGATATCTTTCAATACTTTGGTTTAGGTTGTAGAAACGTGACAAAACTTTATGTACCTGCCGACTATGATTTAGTTCCCTTATTGGATGCAACTTCCCACCATGCAGAGGTGGCCAATCACAACAAATACGCCAATAACACAACCTACCACCGCGCTATATTTTTGATGAACCTAACAAAGCATTTAGACACCGGTTATTTACTTGTTAAAGAGGACGAAAAGCTTCACCCGCCCCTATCGTGTCTATTTTACCAAAGGTATTCGGATGAAAAAGAATTGAATGAGTGGTTAATTGCTTCTAATCAAGAGATTCAGGCGATTGTTTCACATCTGGACAGTCCGAATCATATCCCGTTTGGCAATGCACAAACACCAGGATTATCAGATTACGCGGACGGTGTAAATACATTAAAGTTTTTAACCAACTTGTAAATTTTTAATACATTTTTGTGTCACCGTTTGAACGGTTGTAATACATTTGAATATATGGAGCCGTTAGTTTCGACGAATTATTTTTTCAAAGGACAGAAGGATTTCTATCGAGGGAAAGTCCGTGATGTGTACAATATCAATGATCAGTTTCTAGTGATGATTGCAACAGACCGCATTTCAGCATTTGATCATGTATTGCCGGAATCAATACCGTACAAAGGACAGGTATTGAATCAGATTGCATCTACATTTTTAGATGAAACGCGAGGTATCGTTCCTAATTGGAAGATAGCAGAACCAGATCCACATGTAACTGTCGGTTTAAAATGTGACCCGCTACCGGTCGAAATTGTAGTGCGCGGATATCTTGCTGGCCACGCTTGGCGCGTTTATCGCGACGGAGGAAGAGAGTTATGCGGAGTAACGTTGCCTGAAGGTTTAAAGGAGAATGACAAGCTGCCTCATCCTATTATTACACCAACAACCAAAGAACGAGATGGTCATGATCAAGACATCTCAATGAAGGAACTACATGAACGACGTGTTCTAAAAAAGCGTCAGATTGAAAAACTCGAACATTACGGAATGGCCCTGTTTGAAGCAGGTTCTCAAAAAGCAGATTCACAAGATTTGATACTTGTAGATACCAAATATGAATTTGGCATATACAATGATAAAATTGTACTCATCGACGAAATTCACACACCTGATAGCAGTCGATATTTCTATAAGGACTCGTACGAAAAAATCCAAAGCAAAGACCAGAAACAACGTCAATTATCAAAAGAATTTGTGCGTCAATGGTTGATTGAAAATGGCTTTCAGGGCCTTGAAGGTCAAGAGGTACCTTTAATGACTGCTGAATTTGTGGAAAACGTGTCGAACAGATATATTGAGTTATTTGAGCACATTACGGGCAACTCCTTTGTAAAAAGGGATTATTCAGATATATCAGAATCTATCTCTACTGCAGTGGATTCATTTATTACAAACAATATGCAAGTATTATAATTTTACTTGGTATTTTCGGAGCTCAAATATGTTTTGAAAATCTAAGATATTATGAGAAAAATCCTACTTATTGCATCAAGTATTTCTTTGATGTTTACGGCTGTACAAGCACAGACAGTGACTTCATTTGCAGGTAAAGCCAACACCGATCCAACAAAAAACTATAGTAATAGCACAGCGGCAAAGGCCGACGCTTATTTCTACCAACCTCATGGCATTGCGTGGGATAAAGGTGGACGTATGTACATTACCGAGTCAAATAAAGTGCGTCTCATTTTAAATGACAAAGTGTATAACCGAAGCGGTAAGCTTGGTGATCCAAGTTTTACCTTAGGCTATGCCAACGGAACAGGAAATGCAGCAGCGTACTACAGTCCAACAGGTGCTGTTTGCGACAATGCTGGTAACGTGTACATTGTTGATTCTGAGAATCACGCAATCCGAAAAATGACGCCTTATGTGAATATAGGAAATGGCCAAACTGCTAGCACTCTCGCTGGTGCTAACTCTAGCGGTGGCTGGGGAACTGCTGGTTACAAAGACGCATCTGGGGCAAGTGCCCGATTTGATACACCAAAAGACATCACGATTGATGGAAATGGCAACTTATATGTTACTGATTTCTTAAATCATTGTATTCGCAAGATATCACCTACAGGCGCTGTTCTAACACTTGCTGGTAAAGGTACAGAATACGGAAACCAAGACGGTTCTGGTTCTGCTGCACGTTTCGACTCTCCTTATGGTATCGCGATGCTGGATGCTACTAATCTTGTGGTAACCGACTTTACGAACGCATCGATTAGAAAAGTAAACATCTCTTCAGGTGCTGTAACAACGATTTGCGGCGGATTTGGATTTAAAGATGGCACTTTAGCTCAAGCAAAATTCAAGCAAGTACGTGGTGTTGCCGTAGTGAATGGACTTATATATGTTGCCGATGCAACGGCTATTCGTGTCATTGACGTTAAGAACAACACAGTTTCTACGTTTGCCGGAAGCGCTAGCGCTAGCGGAAATAAAGACGGCGTTGGAACTGACGCTCGATTTGGTGCCTTAGGCGGTTTAAGCTATGATGGAGGTGACGCTTTATATGTTACAGACATTACAAATCACGTTATCAAAAAAATAACAATCGACAACTTAGCGCCAGAAGCTGACTTCTCAACGACCAAAACGAATATTGAAATCAACGAGGAAACAACGCTAACCGATATTAGCGGTGGTAAAGAAGCTACAAAACGCACTTGGCTAGTTGAAAGCACAAGTGGTAACACAAATAACGTAGTATTAGTGCAGGGCGATTATAACGCTTCAAAAGCAATCACAGTGAAGTTCACTGCAACGGGCTCATACCGCGTTACACTTACCGTAACAAACGAATACGGTACCGACAATGTGACTAAAACGCATATCACGGTAAGTACGGTTGGTATCGCTGAGGTGCACCCAAACACTGGTTTCAGTATTTATCCAAACCCCGCGTCAAATGGTATATTGAATATTCATCTGGCAGAAGGAAACTTTGATAAAACGAAAATTCAATTAATGAATATCAATGGTTCTGTTGTACTTGAGTCGATGGCAGAAGCAGGAAGTGATTTCCAATTGAATACTTCTGGAGTAAGTCAAGGTGTTTACTATCTGAGCTTGAGCGATTTAACTGGCATTGTTAGCAAGAAAGTAGTCATTCAATAGACACAATAAAATCTTATGAAAAGCCTGGTTATTTTAACCGGGCTTTTTTTGTGTTTAAGGCTCCGAAATGGTGATTTGTTACATGTGTTAATATTTAAGCGTACTTTTGCACCTTTATTTGGCAGAACGATTACTTAAAAAGGCTTAGTGTTCGTTCAATTAACGCACGGCGGTGCATAACACATAACGAACAATATGACAACTTTTAAAGAGGTTGGACTACAAGAAGACATTCTTAGAGCCATCCAAGACTTGGGTTTTGAAAAACCTACTCCTATTCAGGAAAAATCAATTCCACAAATTATTGAAAACAATGTAGACGTTTTAGCCTTGGCTTCGACGGGTACAGGTAAAACAGCTGCTTTTGGATTACCAATTGCACAAAAAATCGACACAAACAACAACTCGGTACAGTCTATAATATTAAGCCCTACCAGAGAGTTATGTCGTCAAATAGCTCAGGATATAGAGAACTACACCAAATACAGAAAAGGATTTAAGTCTGTATCGGTATATGGTGGCGCAGCTATCCAAAATCAAATTAGAGACCTTAAAAGAGGTGCTCAGGTTGTAATTGGCACACCTGGCCGTGTTATTGACCTTATCAAACGTGGTAACCTAAAACTAGAGAATATTGAAATTTTAGTTTTAGATGAAGCAGACGAAATGTTAAATATGGGTTTCAAGGATGATCTTGATTTCATATTAAGCAATACACCTTCTCAGCGACAAACATTACTGTTTAGCGCTACAATGCCAAGAGATGTATCTCGTTTAGCGAAGAACTACATGAACAATCCTGTAGAAATCGAAACGGCGAGAGCAAACCAAAGTGCTGAAAACATCGATCATTCTTATTACTTAGTAAACGCAAGCACGCGATTCGAAGCTTTAAGAAGAATTGCTGACGTAAATCCTGATATCTACGGAATCGTATTTTGCAGAACACGACGCGAAACACAACAAGTGGCTGACAAACTGATTAAAGGAGGCTACAATGCGGATGCATTACATGGTGATTTGTCGCAAGCACAACGTGACCATGTTATGGGTAAGTTTCGTTCACAGGTGTTGCAAATACTTGTTGCTACTGATGTGGCTGCTCGTGGACTTGATGTAAACAATATCACTCACGTTATCAACTATAACTTACCAGATGAGTTAGAATCATATATTCACCGAAGTGGTAGAACTGCGCGAGCAGGTAAAAAAGGATCTTCCATTGCCCTAGTTTCTAACAGAGAAAGATCTAAAATCAAACAACTGGAAAGAAAAATTGGAAAATCGTTTGAAGCTAAATCTATTCCAAGTGGGGAAGAAATATGCGGAAAGCAATTATTCAAACTAGTTGAAGACCTCAAGCAAGTTGAAGTTGACAAGTCTGAATTTGAACAGTATTTGCCAGCCATTACAGCTGAACTGGAAGGATATTCAAGAGAAGAATTGATTGAACGATTTTTCTCAGCAGAGTTTAACAGGTTTTTAGAATATTATAAAGACGCTGGTGATTTAAATATTAGCGCTAAAGATAATGATCGCGCTGATCGAGGTCGAAATTCAAGAGATCGCGATCGCGGCAGAGATCGTGACCGTGGAAGAGACCGAGATCGTGGAAGAGACCGAGATCGCAGAGATCGTCCAAGAAAAGAACGAGATTCTTCTCGAACCAGAAGTCGTGGAGGAAGCATGGACTTTGAACGTTTCTTTGTTAATCTTGGGCAAAAGGATTCGTTGAATGCACAACGTTTGATGGGCTTTATCAATGAACAACCTACTTTAGAAGGTGTTGGTATTGGGAGAATTGAAGTACTCAAAACATTCTCATTTGTTGAAGTAGACAATAATTTCACCAACGATGTTCTTAAATCTATGAATGGTAAGGATTTTAGAGGTCGTCAGTGTAACATTGAAGTAGCTGGAAACAAAGAAAACCCTGGACGAAGCAAAAGCAAAGACAAGCGCAATAGAGAAAGAAGCCGTAGATAACTATCCAATTACTAATTTTGGGTTATGAAGCGTTCTATTGATGTTAAAATAGCGTCATCTCAAGAGTGGATTGACAAAGTGCTGTCTGATTTCCCCTCCTTTTTACAAGATCATGCCGATTGTGAACGAAAAGCAAGCGGAATGGCCAGCAGTTTTGTGGCGAAATACCCTAATCGGATAGAAATCATTCCAGATCTGATTGACATTGCCATTGAAGAGATGGAGCATTTCAAGCAGGTGTACGAAGTAATGTCTGCTCAAGGCATTGCCTTAAACCACGAAATTCAAAAAGACGTATATGTCAACCGCTTAATGAAATTAGCGAGAGACGGACGTGAAGAACGATTTTTAGATAAACTATTGTTGGCCTCTGTGTTAGAATGTAGAGGTGCTGAACGCTTTAAAATGGTTGCCGACAATATTCAAGACCCAAATCTCAAATCGTTCTACAAAACTTTGTGGACGAGTGAAGCTAAACACGGACATGTATTTGTAACGTTCGCTTTACATTATTTTAGTGACAATGTTGTTTATAATCGTCTCGAAACTTTAATGAATGCAGAAGCAGAAATATTGCAAGATATTCCGATTCGGGCGGCTTTACACTAAATAGCGTTCTCTAACTATCTGGGTATGGTGTAAGGCATGTCCAGAAATAATAAAACCCTGGTTTTCAACGCTTAACACGAGTCCGTTGGCGAAACCTTCTCGTTTCAATTCAGCCTCTTTAAAGCTCTTATACATAAAAAGGGTCGAAATTCTCACGGCATGGAATTCATCCCATAAATCTACGATTGTCCTGTCTGAGACATCAGCCACTTCTACGTAGTTATTGTGATCATATCCTGGCAATTGAGTCATGTCTTTTCTGGCAAACCGCAATGCACGTTGACTCAAAACCCGTTCTGTATCAATTAAATGCTGTACTATTTGCTTTGGTGTCCATTTTCCCTCCTCATAGCTAAAATTAGACTTTTCGTCACTCATGGAAACAAACGTTTTGCGCATTTCTTCCCATTTCTCCTCTAAGGCACTGTAGGCTGTTACTGCCGACACCTTATTTACGTAGGGTTTAAAATACTCTGGAATTGTTTCTATTAAGGGCATATGTTTAACTCGATTTAATGAATAAACGTTATTGATATTGATATGTTTTCTGATTCCTCGGTTTCTTGGTGTTTTACGCTAGCTACTCCATAATACGTGCCAGTGGGGTAAAGTTCCCCATTTGCTTGTTTACCATCCCAACAATCTTCTATAGCATTCTCTGTTTTAAACAATAATTCCCCCCAAAGATTATAAATAACCAACGAGACGGTATAGCACGCGCCATTTTGCATGTCTAAATGGAAACAATCGTTAATACCATCATCATTAGGTGTAAATACGTTGTACAGAATGAGTTTCCCCTCAGATAAATCAAGAGAATCAATCTCAATATCGATATGTTTTGGTTCAATTATAGTGCAGGGCTGTTCCGATTTCTTGTGTTTGAGCGACACGTTGAGTCGGCCTTTATATAAATCTGATAGGTCCACTTGTGTTTCATTGAAGAAAGAGTCTTGAACCCCTTCAATACTCCAAAACCAATCTTCGCTTAAGTTATCTGTCTTTAAAAGCCTTAACTCTCCCGGATTACAAGCATTAGGAAACGTGAAGTCGAAATCAGAATAGACGGTATCACGACCGAGTATTTCGAATGCTACGCTATGCTGTTGATCCAAAGCACATTTGGCTGTGTCGGATACCCGTAAGGTAATCGTGTATTTACCGGGTGTAGTAACGTTGTATTGATTTAACACAAGGTTGCGCTGCTCTCCTGCTCCCATTCCCAAATTCCAATACCAGTCTGGTGTTGCACTGCTGTTATTGACTATACGGATCGCTCCTCCATCGCATGAATCATCTAACTCTATGTCAAAATCAGCAGTTAGTTGTACGACTTCACCAATTTCTATGTCTTTTTCCAAGCTATCAGCGCATTGGTCGTTTCTAGCGACAAGTTTAATGGTAAACAAGCCATGATCTTGAAACGTCAGTACTGGATGTTCATCGGTTGATTGCTTATACACCGTACTTTGTTTCGATACAGTCCAGTCGTAGGTTTTACCAAACCTTGATGTATTGGTAATCGCGACAACAGAGTCTGAACATTTAATTTCCGGTAAGTCAAAATTTGCCGATATCTTGATATCGCACTCCAACACATTAAACTGATAATCTCTTAAGGTTTCGCCAATTCTAATACCATTTCGATACTCAGATACCCTTATGCCTACTACGTACTGACCTACTTTGTTTGGCAATACGGTGAGTTGGCCTGTTTTACGATCTATTTTAAGTTTCTCAGTCCCTCCCATCAAATTTGACAAGCTGTAGGCTGAAGTGTATTGAACCACGGCGTAGTCTGGGTTGGATGGCTGACTTGGGCGCGGCACACTTGAGCTCGCACCTTTAAAAGGCAAGTACAAGTCGTAAACCAATGAATCTCCATTCTCATCTATGGCACTGTGATCAAAGATCAACGGAGCGTCGTTACATAAAAAGTTAGGCGGACTGTCTTTAAATACCGGATTGCTGTTTATTGCCACAAGCTGACGTGGTGGTATGGTAGCCAACAGTGTTATTCCTGTCCCGCCGGGGTCAACTAGGTTTGTAATGGTATGGTTACGACAACACCTTTGAAAAGCCACAATGACACCATCATTACCAATTTGAACACGTTTGCGAAAAACATACTCATAACGGTCTACGCAGGCATTTGGTGGAGGTGTTACACAGGCGTAGTTCAACTTAGAAACACGATCCGGTTTACCACGCTCGATTTCGACCTTATCGATGAACTGTTTGGTGGATGCATTAAAAAAACCAATGATAGCAAACTTATCTGAAGCAATAGCACCCGGATTTCCGTTTACACAATCAATATAAAAAGCTAGGGTAAACTCAAATGAATCTTCAGAAATGTACCGATAGGTTAAATCACCACCCATAATATGCGTAGCTCTTGCTGTGAAACCACAGACCAGGAAAAACAATATGGTGGTAATTTTCTTCAAGTGGCTATATCTATTATATAGACACCAGAATTTACAAAACGTTGTCTAGGATTTAATTATTCCTACTTAAATGTGGCAGAAATATGCCAATTCAACTTTACTTTTTAGAGAAAGAAAACTCGAACAAGTCATCATCTTGACCTTGCTTTCGTGCACGCTCGCAATAACAAATAATGTTACCATTTGAAGAGGTAACTTCTCCGTCAACACGTGTTGTTTGCCCATCAATATTGATGATTGGTTTTCCCACTAAATCTCCAAAATTCTTAACATTTTGTTCTGGAATAGAGAACGTATATCCCGTACTAATAGAGGTAAGCCCAGTACCAGACATCAACAAGGTTAAACCGTCAATACGAAAATCAAATTTATTGGCGTCTTCTGTGTTTGCCCAAATTTCGCAATCGAAACTACCTTTTTGAGATTCAACACCCGTAACGGCGTTAAACAGTTTATAATTACAGGTATATTTCCCTAAAATGTTATCTCTTACATCACCCGATGTATTGTCAGTTGTATCAACCGGTGTATCATCTTTGCAACCAGTTAATACGGTGAAAACGAATAATGTAGCGATTAGAAAATGTTTCATTTTTGATGTATGTTATTTGAGCAAATTTAGGATTAAAAAGGTAATTTCCGATTGAAATGAAAAACATTACAATACTGGTACTTATCACCTTGATGGGGTGTACCTCAAATACTAAAGAAGTAACTAACCACCCAGCAGACACTGTTAAAAATCAAGACAATACGGATTTTAAATGGCTTTTGGGCGTATGGGAAAGATCTATGAAAGGAGATGAAAGTATGAATCACTTCGAAGCATGGTCGGTTGACTCTTTTGGACTTAAGGGAACGGGGACAACTATTATTGATGAAACCGTAACTGAGGAACAGATTTGGATTTTTTCACGAAACGATTCTTTTTTCTATAAAGCTCATCCACAACAAAACGAAACTGCAACACTATTTCACATTACTGAAATAAAGGATAGTTTCTTTCGTTCAGAAAATGAAGGACATGATTTCCCTAAGTATATTGAATACTATAGGCAGGGAGACTCTCTTTATGCCAACATTGGTGACGAAAGTCAACGTATTGCATTTAAATTTAGGAGGCAAGATGAACGAAGTTTTAGATGATCACTTAACAACGCATAAGCGTCCGAAGAGTCTGTACGGTAAATATTCAAACATTCCTGCTGCTATTGTGATTTTGGGTGCCTTGTTTAAAATTATGCATTGGCCTTATGGCGGAATGATGGTTTTATTTGGCATTAGTGGGCATTTTGGGATTGAACTTGGTTATGCCATCGCACTTAAATTCGCTAGCAAAATAAACAACAGAAGGTTACTAATCGCAAGCTTCTTTCTGGTTTTTATGACTGGTATTTGGCGACTAGATTTTAAAGACTGGGCGTTAATCGACTACAGTTTTATCCTAATTATTCTGGCGTCCATTGCCATCACCTACATTTTAACCAAGAAAAAAATTAAGGGAAATTTATGATGTAACTATCCCTCCATCTCTTCTTCTAGCAACATGAGTTGCTCAATGAGACCGTCCATTTTTTCGGTTAGCTCCTCTTTTCTGTCAGACTGTGATTGATGTAGATTAGATAACTCTAGTAACTTTTGTCTATCGCCTGTAACATCAGGGTTAGCAAGATCTTTTTCAATGTTTTTGATTTCTGCAGTTATGTCAACTACCTGATTTTCAAGACCATTAATCTTTTGTTCAAGTTTTCTAAGTTTTTGTTGATTTTGCTTTTGCACATCCGTCTTGACAGGATTTTTAGCAGGTTTCACTGCTTTAACTTTTTGTACTTCCTGCGGTTTATTGGCTTCGTCTTGCTGAGCCTTCCAATACATAAACTCTTTGTACGATCCTGGATATTCTTTTATCTGCTCGTCTTCAATCCACCATATTTTAGTGGCAACCTCCGAAACGAAATATCGGTCGTGACTTACAAGTACGAAGCTCCCCTCATACTGCTGTAAAGCTTGTACCAATACTTCTATACTCTGAATGTCTAAGTGATTCGTAGGCTCATCCAATAGCAAAAAGTTCGCCTTTTCCACTAATGTTTTGGCTAGTGCAACGCGTGATTTCTCGCCACCACTAAGTACCTTAATGGGCTTAAACACATCATCACCTGCAAATAAGAAGCAACCGAGCACATTGCGTAATTCCGATTCGGTTAACCCTGATCCATGTTCTGTTAACTCTTGAAGAATTTCATTTTCTAGATGCAACGCTTGAAGCTGATGCTGAGCAAAAAAGGAAGTCACTACGTTATACCCTTCTTTTCTTTCACCAGAAAATTGCTCTGTGTTTGCTATAATCCGGAGTAAAGTTGATTTACCCTTTCCATTGGCCCCAATGAGGGCTATTTTATCTTTTCGAATTATCTCGCCAGATGCCTTGGTTAATATTCTGTTATCTCCGAAGTGTTTGACGATATCGTTTAGCTCCATTACCACCTTTCCGCTTTCCTTATTGATAGAAAAACGTAGGTTTACTTTTGGTCCATCGGATTCAACAACATCAACCTTCTGCAGTTTGTCGAGCATTTTCACTCTACTCTGTACGGCCGTAGCTTTAGACGCCTTTGCCCTAAATCGGGTTATAAACTTTTCCTGTTCTTTTATGTACTGTTGCTGATTTTCATATTGGCGCTGCTGTAGGTCATCCCTTTCTAGCTTTGCCTTCATGTAAAAATCATAGTTACCGTCCCACACATACAGCTTTTGATTGGTAACCTCAACAATTTTGGTCACCATCTTATTTAAAAAGAACTTATCGTGCGAGACAACGATCACAGTGCCTTGATAGCTCTGTAAGTAATTCTCTAACCACTCGATAGAAGGAAGATCAAGGTGGTTTGTTGGCTCATCCAGCATCAATAGGTCGGGCTGTTCAAGCAACATTCTTGCTAAAATCACACGCATACGCCAGCCACCGCTAAACTCTTTTAATGGTCTAGTTAAATCAGCTGTTTTGAATCCTAAGCCTTCTAATATTTCTTCAGTTAAACTCTTTACAACATAACCGTTGTTGCGCTCAAACTCTTCCTGAAGATGTCCTAAACGATCTAATAGCTCTTCTGTCACCTCTTCGGTTTCCATCCGCTTATAGATCTCATTCATTTCAATTTCCGCATCTATAACATCAGAAAACGCCTGCATGGCAACATCTACGATAGATAAATCCACAGCAGTTTCCGACATCTCCTGATGCAGGTAGCCTACTTTTAGTGATTTGGTTTTGGATATTGTTCCTTCCCGTAATTCATATTCGCCGGTAATGAGTCTTAGCAAAGTTGTTTTGCCAGTGCCATTTTTACCAACTAATCCGATTCGCTCTTTTGGCTTGATATGCCAATTGGCGTTTTTGTACAAATAGTTACCTCCAAATTCGTACGAAATGTCGTTGAGTGCAATCATGAAATTTTACCTACTGTGAAATCAATTAAACTATTTCAACGGTTGCGGATAGTCCTTTTCTACACAGCGCATCACAGATTGGAGACAGCGATTTAGATGACCCATGTTTAACGGCACATTTGCCTTTAAAGTGAATGATTACCGAACACTGCTCTGCCTGCTCAGGGGTATGCTCACAGTATTTCATTAAACAATCAATAACATGATCAAATGTGTTTACATCATCGTTAAATATAACCAAAGCATATCCGCCTATCAGGTCTTCGATAACCTCAACTTTCTCTTCAGTTGATATATTTGAATTGTACGTAAGTGTGTTATTCACTTCTTTTCTTGAATAGATACATTTTCTTTTCTTCGCCTTGCCAGATGCGTTTCAAATTTGCTCTGTGCGTGTACAAGACTAAGATTACTGCAAAGATGCCAAAAATTTGCAAAATGGGCTCATCCAATCCATATCTGAAATATGTCATGATTCCGAAACTTAATGTGGCAAGAATTGAACCTGCCGATACCATGTTGGTCGTGATAAGGATAATCAAGAAAACCAATAAACATCCCAAGGCCAACAGCGGGTCAAGCGCGATGACCATACCCAAAAGACATGCAATCCCTTTACCGCCTTTAAATCCTGCAAAAATTGGATAAATGTGCCCAGCAACGGCTAACAGGCCAAACAAAATCTTGAATGCAAGAAGGTATTCAGAAGATTCGAGTGCCGGGGAGAATAAAACTAGGTTGGCTGCTGTAGCACCTTTAAATACGTCCAACAACAACACAAGTATGCCAGCAGGTTTCCCTAAAACACGAAATGTATTTGTTGCGCCTGCACTTTGGCTTCCATGTTCCCTAACGTCTAAACCATAAAACGCTTTTCCTACCAAAACGGCAGAAGGTATGGATCCAAGCAAGTACGCAGCAATGGCAAGTAGTATTGTGGTGGTTGATATCATTCGTCTAGCATATCTATTATATCTACGTGTTTTGTTACTTTCAGAGGTGAACTAGGTCGTACAGTATAACCACGTTCGTTTACTTTACCTGCACGTTGACGTAAAATCAAATTAAAATCTTTGTCGGTAGAATACACAAATAGGTTACCACGTTGAAACTCGAAATAGAAATAATCGTATTTCGTTATTTCAAAATATAACGCTATCCGAGTACCACTTCGCCTTTTCTCTATGATGGTATAAGCGTTTAATCGCTTATTAATTTGCTTTCCGTGAACCACAGCCAAATCAATCGGAGTTTTAGACACAAAGGCATTTAGCGTATGGGAATAGTAAAACTCCATGTTACTAATAAAAAAGTCTTTTTTAAGTTCATCGATCTGTTTGATTTCACCAAACTCTTCTATTTCTTGAATTACCTTGGCATATTTCTTTTCGTCTGTTACCAACTCTGCGATGTTCTTTTTAAGCACCGGTTCATCAACAGTTATGCTCTTAGCATCACCAGATTTTTCTGAGAATACATCTAACATGCGCAACCAACATTCGTCTGGTAGCTCCACATCTAAGGCCATTAACGTTTTAAAGGTGAAAGTAGAATCTCCTTCGTCTTTTATTGCCTCACCGACCGTTCGTGCGGTGAAGTTTTCATGCAGCTTTAACCCAAAATCAAATTCACCTTCTGCCCGTATGTTTTCCGAATTATCACTAAACGTAAGGGTATTCCCTCTAAGCGCACCGTTTATTAATTTATTACTGTCCCCTACTACAAAAGCACTTTGTAATTCGTCATAAAAGAAGACGCCGGTGTCAATGGAAATATCCTGATCTGTGAAAGAAAATTTCGATCCAAAGAAGTTTGGATACACAGCAACTGAATCGTTAGGTGACAAGCTTATACCTATATTTAACTTCCGTCGATCGCTGTTTCTAGGTTCTGAAGCGTTAACAATAATGTTTGTTGGGTCTGGTTGATCTAAATACCTAAACCACTGACTTACAATATCTTTGTATGTATGAAGTGGTTTAACAAAACCCTTGAAAGACAGGAATTCCTCTTTGCTCGACATATCAGCTGTCCCCTTGTACCCTATTTTCGGACTTATTGCAAACCCCATTGAATCTGCGATATAACCACTGGCTTGTATGGTGGATGTATCTTTCAGTACACGCATCTTGTCTAAGAAGATGACTTGGCCAGTTTGATACTTGTCTTTGTAGACATAATACCCATTTCCAGAAATACTTAAGCGTCCTTCAACCCAAATCTTGCAGTCGTACAACTCATGAAATTTGTTGTCTCTATTCGCCAACATTTTGGCATTTTCAAGCGGTCTTAATACAGCATCTTTTACAATGGTCACTTTACCATCAGATGGGAATACCCTTGAATCTGCAACGTCTATGTATGGCACTTCTTCAGCGTAAATGATACCATCATTCATGTCGAACAAAGCCTTAGTGCTTTGAAATACCAATCCATGTTGATTCGCATTCTGTGATTTAAAGACATATTCCTTAGAGTTTTGACGACCCGTAGGCGTAAGAAGTATGGTTTTCTTATCCATATCCCACTTAAACTCATCCATGGTTGAAGCAAACTGATTGTAAGGGAATTGGGTTAGGTGCCCCATTTCGTTAGCCCTAAAATCCCCTGTGCGCTTTTCAAAATCTATGTGTGAGCGCACGTTAGTTGATACAAAAGATATCATCCCAGCATCTACATCGCCAATTTTAATATCACTAACGTCAGCATCTGCATGTATTGGATTGAAATGCATGTCGGCAGAGGTTAGCACTGCGTTGTCCCATCGCAACTCTCCGTTTCCAGACAAAGTGTTTGGCGTTTGAAGCAAATTGCCTTCAAACACTTGACCGTCATCAAATATATCCACTTCATGCTGTTTGGTATTGATGTACATTTTATCCTCTTTTGGCAGCCAATGCGACAGCACATCGTTTGCTATCAAGCGTGGATATTTCTCACTTTTTTTAATCTCATATAACTCAACTTCAGCATTTGTTGAGTCCGGTGTCATTAGTATTTTATTCGACTCTAATTTGGCTCCTTCGTAATCGATTTCACCTTTTGCATAAAACCCTTCTTCACTCATGCTAATGTCGATATCCCCATGGCCTTTGCCCTCATACATCGTATACCCGCCGGGTGGGTTGGCTCGCGTAAATCCAAGGGAGTAATCTTTCATAATCGACGCCTCGTACCTAAACTCAGGTAAAATACCTCCAGAAACGAAGTTCCCAGGAAATTTCAATCCTGCAATTGTGAAGTTGTCTAAACTATCGATATCAAACGGGTCTACCTCAAATCGGAATACGTCTTTGTTGTAGGTTCCGTTATGAATGTTCTTTTTGTCGTAGGCGATTACAGACGGCGCGGTACTCACAAACCTCGGATACTCGGGATAGTCCGTCAATCCAGACTTATTATTGGACCGATCAATATAAATGGTACCATGTATGTCTCGCAAAACTGATTTAACAGGAATCAAAAACTTCTGATTAATCGTATCTGGGAACCAAAGTTTGAGCGAATCAATCTTGTCGGACGTGATGGTGAAGTTCTCATAGCTAAAATCAAATTGTTCCCCAAAGAAATCAAAACGACCGGCTGTCACCTTTCCATCGAACTGCAACCTCCTGTTGTTTTTTATGCGTACAAACTGTTCTCTTGGGTATGCAATTACATATTGTGAGTCGCTAAATTGGAACGCTCTAACCCCTTGAACTTCCAAGTCATAGTTTACCAGATTTAACGTTGCATTGGGTCGCATCCCGATTACGGAACTAAATCTCAAAATATCGTAATCAGCTAGTTTCCAGTGGTTTTTGTAGTAATTAAGGAGTTTCTCCTTGATTTCAATTTCTTCGGTCTCTGTGTCATAATAGATAAACCCTTCATTGGCCAATCCTATTACTTGCGGATATAGATTCTCCTTTTTCGAATCTAAAAAGTTGGCATAATCATACAAGCTTAAGTTTTTTGTGCGCTCAAGCATGTAAAATTTATAAAGCTTATCGATTGGATGATAACGCATCATATTCCCTCGCGTTATCTTTTCGTAATTGTATTCTTTAAAATAGTTTTTAGACAAGAAAAGTGCTCTTTCCTCATCTATAAGCATATCGAAGTCGATTTTAGGTTCCTCCATTTTCCAAACAATCTGATCAACCAGAATCTCAATGTTGTGGTCCGAATCATAAAACGGGGCTTGCTCTATCCCCTTTTGTCCGCGCAGCAGAGAAAGCCGTTTATTTTTATCGTCGAACGACAATTGTACCCGAGGGTGGTAAATTTCACCACTGTCCGTATAGATGGTTATTTCTGTTTGTAACGAATTGATTTTGCCGTTGGCAATGGTAAAAACGTTGGCTTTAGCCTCTACAATAAGTTTTTCTTCGTAGTAGAATTCAAATATGGCTTTGTTCTCTTTACTGCCCCTACCCTGCATACGTCCACCATCCATTGCAAATCCACCTTTAAACACAATGTTGCCAGACTCAAAACTTTTTATGGTAAGGTCATCACTAAAGGATACAAATTTTGGATACCTAGAATCATTAAAATTATCTCCTTTACGGTGAATGGTTCGTGCAGAAACTTTGTCCTCCAATTTACCAAGAATCTTGCCATCAAGAACGCCAGCATACTGAAACTGAACCGTGTCTATTTTTAGTCCAGGAGTAGTCATATCGATTTCGTAATTATCGAACTCTGCAAATGCTTTAACTGCAGATATACCTACCCGCTCCCAATCTATAATTCCCTTACTACCAACCCATTGGTTCGTTAGTATATTATATTTACCAGACGTCTCTCGTACGATTAGTGAGTCGTCCGGACCATGACATATTAAGTCGACATTTACCAACTCTAAATGTACAGTAGCACCACTGTATTTAAATTTGTAGTCGGTATTTGAGAACTGCCAGTTTTTGCTCGCATCTGAATAGAGCATGTTGGATTTAAACAGACCATATGACGTTTTTAGTACAATTAGATAGGCCCGGCGGTTTCTTTTTATCAATTTATATTGGTTTAGTAACCAATTATCAAATTTCTCTTCAGATACACCTGAGTTACTATCTTTTCCTGCAACCAGTGTGCGCATATACAATTCGAAATCAGGCTTGATTTTAAACTTTTTTAACGCCATGTATTCGGCAAGTCTGATGACCGTACCTTCTTGATCTTCGGTATATACACCACTCTCCCATTGCGCTTGAAACGATTCATAGGTCTTCTCTACGTCTTTATCTTTTAGTTTCTTGACGTGATCGCCTAGCTCTCCGATAAAAATATCTGGGTTTTTACTAAAGCCCCTGGTTTGGCTAAACACTGAACCAATGCCTATCAATAAGAACAGGCAAGTTGAAAGTGTTGTGCGCCAAACGCGGTGATTATCGAGTCTCATTATTTCTATATTTTTTTGTAAAGCAAACATTCCCAATCCATTTTCGAAATATTACGGATTAGTTCAAAACCTAATGCTGTAGTTGCCCTATCTATTTCTTCCAAATCAAAATTCAAAAACCCTGCCAGTATTAAATGTCCACCTTTTGATGTGTGTTTAGCAAGAGGAGGTAAAAGCCCCATATTGATGTTTTTGGTGATATTCGACAAAACAACCTCAAACATCTGTGAAGGTATTGCTTCGTAACTGCCATTTAGGAATGAAACGTTGCTGACCGAATTATATTTCAAATTCTCATTAGCGTTATCCACCGAATTTTGATCGTAATCAATACCGATTACGTCTTTTGCCCCCAAAAGACTGCTTAAGAATGCCAAAACACCTGTACCTGTGCCCATATCTAGCAACGTCTTGTCTTTAATTTCCGTCGTCAGCATCATCTCAATCATCAGCTGAGTTGTTTCATGATGGCCAGTCCCGAATGACATCTGTGGCTGTATAATCACTTCATACTGTATCTCCTTTTTGGTATCATGAAATGGCGACCGAACATACACTTGATCATCGACTATAATGGGTTCGTAATGTTTTTCCCATTCTTCATTCCAGTTTTTATCTTGTACTTCCGCATACTTAAAGTTGTTTTCCATGCCGTATTTGGCAAGGGTATCATATAACGATTTATGTGCGAAAAGAGACTTGGGGATGTACCCTTTAAGAGACATACCTTCTTCCCAAACACCTTCATAATCAAGGTTAACGAGCTCTGCAGTTATGATCTCTTTGCGTTCGTCGAGTACCGGTATGGTTACTTCAATATATGCTTCCATAAGAATTGTAAGCAATATTAAAAGCAGGATGTTGAATTACCGTATGGAGTGGTTTAATTGTTGATATCCTTACGGGGTTGGTGAAGGGATGAAGGATTGAAGGTTTGAAGGTTTGAATGTCTGAAGGTCTGAATGTCTGAAGGTCTGAATAGGATAAAGGATTGAAGGATTGAGAGATTGAAGGATTGAAGGAATAATGATCCTAACTTCAGGTTATAAAGAGTCTCCTTCTTATAAACTATCGGATTATCAATCGATGGATTGACGTAGAAGTCCCCTGATTGGCTTTCAATACGTATACACCATCAGCTAGGTCTTTGTTGCTCACATCAATGACATAGGCACTCTTTACTACATCTAATGAGTTTTCGAGAACTACACGACCCTCTGAATCATAGATGGTGATATGCACCTCTTCCTTTGCATTAACTAACGAAATCGTAAACACCCCATTATTTGGGTTCGGATAAACGTTAATTAAAGAGGTACCTATATCGTCAATGCCTACAGAATTGATTGTGACAGTTTTTGTAACCGTATCTATACAGTCGTAAGGTGAAGCAACGATTAGTGAAACATCGTAATCACCATCGTTATAATAGTGGTGCTCAACGTCTGTACCCATCAGTGTATCTGTTCCATCATCAAATTCCCAAATGTATTGGCCTTGGTCAATTAATCGAGAGGCAAACGTTACATCTCTCCAGGTAACTTGGTAATCGTAATTGGCATCTGGCATAATGCGCCAGTGCACCTTATGATTCGTTTTATTCGTTAAACAGCCTTGGTTATCAATTTCATAGGATACCATGACATCATCCGTTAACGGATCCATAGTTAAAGTCTCTCCGCGACTTATCTCATTTCCTTCATCATCGTACCATATCACTGTTCCTAAGTCTGTAGATACTTCCAATGTTGGTACTTCCATGTCACAAGCCTGTGTGTCTAACGTACTGGATTGTATTTTCCCAAACGGGATAGCTGTATAATTCCATTGATGTCTAATAGAGTCAAAACAGTTGCCTTGGTATGTCTGAAGATAATATGTCTTAGATTCAGTAATTTTTGGAAATAGAACCAATGTCCCTTTAGTGACTATGCTTCCTCCCACTGCACTGTCGTACCAGTCAATATCACCAGGAATATCCTTGTATTCAACGATGATATCTTCACCGACACAGGCCTCTTGATCAGTAATGGATGACAATGTTGGAAAGTGGTTAACCGTAATCTCTATTGGCAATCTACTACTCGGACAGATGCCGTTATAGGCATCAACATATCGATAGTACGTGCCACGGTTTGTAGGTGTAAAAGTTAACGTTGTATCTCCTGTAGCAATTGGACTTCCACCTGCCGCTACATCGTACCAACGCAGTGTATTTGTGCCTTTAGCTGTTAACGTGATATCACCCGCTAATAAGCAAATGGTAGTGTCTGTACTAATGGTAGGTTCATCAGGCGCGAAAGCGTTACTCACAAAAGCTCTTACCTTAACTCTTCCTGTATGTGAGCAATTCCCGTTGATGGTTTTGGCGAAAAAGAACGTGTCTTGCGTTAAAGGACCAACTTGGAAAAAATCACCCGTATGGTTGGAAACCAATGTGGTAGAATCAACGTACCATTTTGTTGACCCCACGTTACTTGTTGCAACCAAATTAGCAAGAGAATTCAAACAAATCGAATCATCTTTAACTTGAGGTAATTGAGGTGTTTCGACTACGGTAATTATTTGTCTTTTTAGTGTGGACTTACAATGTTTATTGATGGCTTGGGCAAATACGGTATCATTTTCCTGCAATACATTAGGGGTCTCGTAAGCCGGCGATATAATTATCGGTGTTGTGTCCGCAACTGTTTCGTACCAATGAATTTGACCGCTACTTATGCCAATCAATGTGGCTTTATTACCCGAACAAATTTCCTTTTCACCTTGTATGTCTACTTGATCAGGTTGAAAGGAAAATGGCTTTATTGTAGTGTCTTCACAAGCTCGAAAACCAGTCATACTGTAGAGAATACTCCTTAACCCAATATTTACATTTATAGGACTTGAAAATTTTGTTCCACCTTGCACCTGGCTGTAATAGAATCCAGATCCGTAACTCCACCGATGACAATACTGTTCGTAATTGTAACCTCTAAAGTCTTCATAAAATTTATAGGCGTTGTACTGAGGACTAAAATAAAAAGGTGACGACGTGTTTTTAAAGAATACAGAGTCTTTATAGTCGTAACAATCGGTTAAAGTAAACTCATTGTACAGCTTGTACGAAACAAATGGTTCTAACAACATATCGCAATCCAGTGTGTTTCCGCCGATATTGAGGTTAAGACACCGATACCATCTACCACCTATCGATCCACATGCATAGTTTTCTCCAAACCCATCCTTTTTAATGTAATCATTTGCTACCACGGCTACGCGCATGCTGTCTAGGCTGCGAACCACAACAATAAAAGGCTTATCGGTTGTATACGGCTTAAAATTAGCATACTGGGCAATACTATCTAACACCCCATTTCTAAATGTAGAATCAATTCTTAATGTATCAGCTCTTACCGGAGTGCCGGTTGGCAGACTATCTGCACCTGCTTCGTAAATTTCGCAATACACATCTACAAAATTCGCTGAGGTATCCAACGACCATGCGTAAAACTTAAACCCTGATATCGTCACATCTCCTGGTGCGGTATAAAACTGGCCCAGTCTATATCCTAGCGAAATATTAATCGCCCTTAAGGAAGAATTAGAACCGTTTACATACAGATTTGCAATTAACTTCTCATAACCATAATCGAGTGTATCACCTCCGCATTGGGTTGGATGATTCGTTGCTTTACCATGACTTTGGTTATTACCAGATCGGTTCTGGTTGTGTGAAAGCTTGACATTCGGAGACGTAAACTGACTAAAAGAAACAAGTGAAAAAAGCAGCAAACAGATGGTAGTAAAGGTTTTCAACATATTGTTGTTTTAATGAATTGTGTAAAGTTACCAAAAAAAATAAACAGTTTGACGTGTATCGATTTTGCTTGGAATGGCATACTTGTATATGCCTAAAAAAGCTTTGATACTATATGGCGTTATAAGTGCCGGGGTAATGATCGCAATAAATGCTGGTCGATTGTCTGTATTTGGCGGTATGGTTCGGTTCGAAATCTATTTATCGATTGCAGGCTTTTTACTCATTTTATTGGGCATATTTATTGGGGTTCAATGGATCTCTGCTCAGCCGGGTCGTCACCTAAGAATTGACGCTGACAACAATGCTAATTTGTGGGCATTAAGTACGAGGGAATTAGAAGTTCTTGAACTTATGGCAAGTGGACATACCAATCAAGAAATTGCTGATTTATTATTTGTTTCTTTACCTACAATCAAAACCCATTCTTCTAACATATACTCCAAAATGCATGTTAAGCGTAGGACACAAGCCGTACAAGAAGGCATTAGAACTGGATTGATTATGCCCCATACTAAAGATTGATTTTGAGAATTCATACTTTCGTATGAGTAACAAAATGCTCGACACCCGTAACGTTGAATAACAAAACAAGTAGAAGATGAAAAACAACGCAATAAAATTTGGAATCATTGCTGGAATAATCACAGCAACATTTACAGTAATTGGATCCATCTTGATGGCTACAGGGACTGGTGATACAGGCTACAAAAACTCAGAACTTATTGGGTATTCCGGTATCTTTTTAGCGTTCAGTTTAATTATTGTTGGCATGATTAAAGAAAGACAATTAAAAGACGGATGTATAAGCTACAAAAGCGCATTTATGGTAGGATTAAAAATTAGCGCAATAACAACGATTTTTTACGTGGTAGCATGGATGATTATGACCGCGATCTACCCACAAGTGCTTGAAGGCATGTTTACAATGATGGAAGAAAACATCAAATCTGGTGAGTTAGAACCACTTGAAATGCAAAATCAACTTGATCAAATGGCAACATGGAAAGGGTACTATGCGAACCCATTTTTAAAGCCATTGATGGTTGCTTTTGAAATATTCCCAATAGGCTTACTCATCTCGCTTATCGCTGCTATTTTTATCCAAAAAAAGCCACGTGTAGCTGCTGAAACGGCCTAAGTAAGTCCTTACTTAACCGTCACCACTATCTTTACATCTTCCGTGTCAACTAAACTACCATTTTTAAATAAGTTGAGTTTATAAATTTGGGTAAACGATTCTGGGATGCCGCAAGTAAACTCTAAGGTTGCCTTTGTTGGGGCAGCACTAGTAGATAATCTTACAAATTTCTTTCCGTTTATAAAGGAAATGTTTAAACCATCTGTGCGGCCTTCAATACTGACTGAGTCAGCATCACACGTGGTAAAATCATCGCCTTTAAAGCAATAGATTGCAAGTTTTGTAGCAACAGGCTGAGGACAGGGATCAGTGTTAATTATATGGGTATGTTTAATTTCATCTGTAGCGTAACCTGTAACCGTAGTAGTTGGTGCGTCAGGTTCTGGTGTCTCTTCAACAGGTCCACAGCTAAACAGTAGAGTAAAAGACGAAATCAATGAAAACAACAGGATTTGGAGTAGGAAAATTCGCTTTGTCATAATTGTACAAAATTGGTTACCCAAATATAGCGAAATCGTAAAACGCTAATTTGCAGACTCTTACCTCCCAAAGTCATCATAATAGTCTTCGGCATATGTTTCATATCTCTTAATGATCGCAATGTTTTTCTGCTCGATATCAGTCAACTCCGCACGTATGTCTGTCGAAAATGGGACATACCACTCGTACGACTCAAAGAATTCACGCACATCTTTGTTTTTAAAACTGTAACCGTGCCTTGCGTATTTGGAAGTATGGTTTAGCCAATACCATTGCTCCAGATCCATTGGTCTTATACCAAATTGTTACCTGGTTAGGTTACATACCTAATCTATTGATTGCTGAATGGATAATAATAAAGTTACAGAAGCCAGAGTAACGTTCATCAATTATTTACCCACCACCACCGTGATTTCTCAGTTTTTTTGGTGGTTTTAAATAAGTTTGTCCAAAACTTGTAAAATGAAGAAGACACTAAGTTTATTTTTAGGTTTCATCCTTTTGTTCTCTGTAGCCAACGGACAAGACAAAATGTTAACCATGCGCGAAGCCATTGCAGGCTACAACTTATACCCTTCTGGGCTTTCACAGTTGCAGTGGGTGGATGACGAACATTACAGTTACCTCGATACGCTAGATGGTGAAAAAGTGATTGCAATCTTTGAAATCGAATCGACCAACAATGGCCTGTCGACTTATGTTAAACGTGCTGACATCGAATCAGGACTATTAAGCATCAGCGAAGATAGTTTACCAACTTTGCCACGTGGTGTTCGATGGATGAATACAAACGGGTTCAGATTTTACCACAACAGTCAATATTTTTTCTACAACAGAAATACAAAAACAGTTAAGAAATTAATTGACTATAAACCAGGCGAAATGTCACATGCAGACATTGCATGGGAATCGAATAACGTCGCTTATGTAAACGAAGACAACCTATGGGTTAATGGTGAGCAAGTAACGACGGATGGCGGAAAAGGAATTGTTTATGCTCAAGCTGTGCACAGAAGTGAGTTTGGGATTACCAATGGAACGTTTTGGTCAGACAAAGGCGACATGCTTGCATTTTACCGCATGGATGAGTCAATGGTTACTGAATATCCCTTGTATCATTTAGGATCAAAGCCGGCAACTGCAGACATGATACGTTATCCTGTTGCCGGAGATAAAAGTCATCATGTAACTGTAGGTATTTACAACGTAAATACACAAAACGTCACCTACCTACAAACTGGTGAACCTAAAGAGCAATTTTTGACTAATATTTCTTGGGGGACAAAAGGCAAATATGTGTACATCGCAGTGGTTAATAGAGGTCAAAACCACATGTGGTTGAAACAATTTGATGTGGCAACTGGTGCGTACGTAAAAACATTGTTCGAAGAAACGCATGAAAAGTATGTAGAACCAGAACATGGCTTAACCTTTCTTAAGGAAAAAGAGGACCAGTTTATTTGGTGGAGCGAACGAGATGGATACACACACCTGTACCTGTACAACACTGAAGGTAAGCTAATTAGAGAATTAACAAAGGGTTCGTGGGAAGTAATTGATTTTCATGGATTTAGTGATGATTCCAAATCATTTTTCATCACCTCAACCAAAGAGTCTCCTATCAACAGAGATTTGTATGAAGTGAGTTTTAGTAACTGTAAAAAAATCAAAAGAATAACTTCCAATGAAGGCACGCATCGCGTAAACCCAAGCCCAAATAATAAAAACTTTATCGATGATTTTAGCAGTACAATCATTCCAAGAGAAATCAGGGTGCTAGGTACTGGTGGACAAAATATTGGTGTATTAAAATCGGTCGAAAACCCTTTAAAGGAATACAAACTTGGTGCTATGGAAATAGGCACATTGACTGCCAACGATGGCAAAACGGACCTGTATTACCGTTTATTTAAGCCTATTGACTTCGACGCCACTAAAAAGTATCCTGTCGTTGTTTATTTATACAATGGCCCACACGCACAAATGATTAACAATCGCTGGTTGGGTGGAGCAAACATGTGGTTTCAGTATATGGCACAACAAGGCTTTGTTGTTTTTACAATTGATGGTAGAGGGTCGGCCAATAGAGGCTTCGAATTTGAAAGCGCCATTTTCAGACAATGTGGTACCTTAGAAATGGAAGACCAACTCACTGGTGTTGAGTTTTTGAAAAGTCAGCCTTGGGTAGATGCTGACCGTATGGGAATTCACGGCTGGAGCTATGGCGGATTTATGACTACATCTTTGATGACTAGAAAGCCAGGAACATTTCAAGTTGGTGTCGCTGGTGGACCAGTTATCGATTGGCGCTATTACGAAATTATGTACACCGAACGGTATATGGACACGCCGGAAGAAAATCCAGAAGGGTATAAAGACAACAACCTTCTGAATTATGTAGACAAACTGCAAGGCAAGCTGTTAATGATTCACGGAGGACAAGACAATGTCGTATTATGGCAGCACAGCTTGATGTATCTACAGAAGAACATACAAAGTGGAAATGCCAACCTTGATTACTTTGTTTATCCGCATCATCCGCACAATGTTGGTGGAATGGATCGTGTTCACTTGTATCAAAAAGTGACGGATTACTTTATGTTGTATCTAAAATAATTATGAGAATACTATTATTTAGTTTGTGTTTAACCCTTAGCACGCTGGGTGTTGCACAAAACAAAACAGGCTACGTTATATACAATGCCAAAGGCAAAAAAGTATCGTACAAAAAGATGGTTAAAAGTCTTGCTAAAAGTGAGGTTACACTTTTTGGAGAGTACCACGATAATCCGATTAGTCATTGGTTAGAACTAGAGGTGACCAAAGACCTATCGCAAAACTATGATGTCATTCTTGGTGCCGAAATGATTGAGAGAGACAATCAAGATGAGCTTGACTTGTACTTAAAAGACAGTATCAACCAAAAAGCTTTCGACACAACGGCACGACTTTGGAACAACCATAAAACCGATTACAAACCATTGGTAGATTTTGCCAAAGATTCTGGTTATCAGTTCATTGCAACCAATATCCCAAGACGTTACGCGAGCTTAGTTTATAAAAAGGACTTTAACGCGCTCGATACCTTATCGGATGAAGAAAAATCATGGATAGCGCCGATGCCAATGCCATTTGACATCAACCTACCTAGATATCAAGCCATTTTAAAAATGATGGGTGCACATGGGAGCCCGAAGTTGATTAAAGCTCAAGCCGTAAAAGATGCAACCATGGCACATTCTATTGTAAATGCGTTAAATACCCAACTATGTGACATTTGCGATGATATTCGGTTTATCCATTATAACGGTAGTTTTCATTCGGATTATTATGAAGGTATTTATTGGTATATCCAGCAGTATAGACCCGAAACAAGTATAGCCACTATTGCTACTGTAACGCAAGCAGATATTACCAAGTTGGATGAAGAATCTAAAGGCCGTGCTGATTTCATCATTTGTGTTGATGAAGATATGACAAGGACTTACTAGGGGTTGAAGGATTGAAGGTCGGAAGGATTGAAGGAATAAAGGTCGACAGGATGGTAAACAATATTTCGCATTAGGTATCAGTAGGATACAATACTTTTACATTGCTTACACAGCGTTATATGACCTTTATCTACCGTTTTAATGGTTTCCGCTGCGTCGTCCATCACACAGTTCAAATTAGACGTACAGTGCTTTAATCCTAAGTTATGCCCTAGTTCGTGTGTAACCACTTTTTGCAGGCGTTCGATTGTTTTTCCTGGTTTCTCCAATCTATACGTGGACACTACACATGCCTTACCGGGTCGATAACCCAATCCAAAAATACCCCAATCTTCATATTTAGATACGGGCTTTTTGATGTTGCCAAACTTGTCCTTTTTAGACGTTGATATATCTTGCCCTGTGAGACCTAACAGGTAGTCTATAGAATCTGGACAAATACTTTTTAAATGTTTCAAGAGTTTATCAGCTCGATATCTTGGAGATTTGATTTGAACGAAACAAGATTTTGGCAGTGGTTTTTCAGGCAAAACAATCACCTTAAATCCATACTGAACATGAAGAGCAGACTGTACAGAGTCTATATATACTTGTGAAAATTTGCCAAGAGGCTGAATACCTACTGTGTTTCCAGTGGGTTTATGGAACAGGAACATATAAGTAAACACAAGTAAAACACTTACAATTACAGCTAATACATACTTATTACTTGATTTCAACAAACTCAATCTATTTCTTACCTAACGGTAACTTGACCGTTTTAAGGTGGTATTGAAACATTTTTTTATTGAGTATGTTTAGTAAGAATTAGTTTATTTGCATTTATGGTAGCAAAAAGGGTATTTACAATCATATTTTCACTGGTTATGATGGTGATGATATGTCCGGTATCTAACTTTTTTGACATGGCACTAGATCTCTGCGAAATCGTGGACACGGATATGGGGGAATCTTCCAATAAAAAAGAAATTGAAGACGACGTAGACGAACTGTTTTCGCAAGTGCAGTGGGAAAAAGAGATAAATTCTCCGATGAACAAAAACAACTTTTCATTGGTTAATCGCAATCATGCAACTCCCCTGCTCTCCATCGTTTCGCCTCCACCTGAATGTTAATGAATACATCTAGTCGGCATTCTGCCAAATTCATTAATACAAAACATTCATCATAATTATAACTTAAGCATGTCAAAGGAATTTGATTTAAAATTTTTGGGTAAAGATTTATCCTCCAGTATCGTTGTTTTCTTAGTCGCCCTTCCATTGTGTTTAGGGATTTCATTGGTATCCGAAGCACCACTAATTTCCGGCTTAATTGCTGGTATAGTGGGTGGTATAGCGGTTGGTTCCATCAGTGGAAGTAGACTCGGTGTGAGTGGTCCAGCTGCTGGTCTTGCCGTAATCGTTGCTGATGCTATAAAAGACATAGGATCTTTCGAAGTATTTGTTGCCGCTGTGGTTATTGCTGGCGTCATACAAGTTATCTTGGGCTATGTTGGAGCAGGAAAGGTGGCCTTTTATTTTCCATCATCCGTTATCAAAGGCATGCTAGCTGCTATTGGCATTTCCATTATTCTCAAACAAATTCCACATGCTATTGGGGTGGATAAAGACCCTAGTGGAGATTTTAAATTTTTCCAAACTGATGGCGAAACCACGTTCAGTGAACTGTTGAACTTTGAAAATTATGTGCCTGGCGCACTCATGGTTGGGCTTGTCTGTTTGGCAATTCTTATATTATGGGAGAGCAAGTGGATTAAAGGAAACAAAATCCTGGGCATGGTTCCTGGTCCACTATTGGCTGTTTTTGCTGGTATTGGTTTAAACCATTGGTTCCCAGAGACCTTGGTTATAACCAAAGAACATTTGGTAAGTATACCTAAAATTGGGTCGTTAAGTGGTTTGTCAGATTACTTAATTCATCCAAAATTGGCTTCGTTTGCTAAGTTTAAGGTGATCAAGGTGGGTATTGTGATTGCTATCATCGCCAGTTTGGAAACGTTACTCTGCGTTGAAGCAACTGATCGTTTAGACCCAAGAAAAAACATAACACCAACCAACCGAGAGCTTAAGGCACAAGGATTTGGAAACATTATATCAGGACTTCTAGGAGGTATCCCTGTGACTCAAGTAATTGTAAGAAGCTCTGCCAATATTCAAGCAGGAGGAAGAACAAAACTAGCCGCCATCATGCACGGGGTTTTCTTATTTGGAACGGTAATGCTTATCCCAAATATCCTAAATATGATTCCGTTGTCGGCTTTGGCCGCAATACTGTTGGTGATTGGTTTTAAATTGGCTAAACCAGCTATGTTTAAAAGGCTATATCACGAAGGTCAGGATCAGTTCATACCATTCGTAACTACTATAGTTGCTGTTCTTTTTACAGATTTGTTAGTAGGTATTCTTATTGGATTGTTGGTGGGTATCGGTTATGTATTATTCACAAACTTTAGATCTGCCATTGTGTTAGAGCAAAAAGGTCGCCATATGATTATCCATTTCAAGAAAGATGTATTTTTCTATAACCGTGCCGAATTAATGAAGTTATTCAGTCAATTGGAAAGTGGTGATGAATTAACCTTAGATGGAACAAAAGTTGACTTTATTGACCACGACATTTTCCTTGCGATTCAAGACTTTGTAAATCTCTCAAAAGAAAAAGAGATTAAGGTCAATGTACTGGAAATTACAAGACAAAAAATAACCTTCGTAAGACAGAAAAACGAGCATCAAGAAATTGAACACTAGGTGTTGGATGTCGATTATACCTCGGCATCCATTAAATCTGTAACTACATGATAGCGTGGATCGTCAATAGACTTTTCAATAACGTTATCGAAGTCAGGGCTCGCTTTTAGCAAAATGGTTTGACATTCAGGACTTAGGTGCGTCAGTTTTACCGATTTCCCGGCATCAATGTACTTATTGGTTAAAATCGATAAAGCTTCTATCCCTGAGTGATCTGACACTTTTGACTCCATGAAATCGATTTCAACGCTTTCAGGATCTTGCTTTACATCGAATTTGCGATTAAACGTTTGAGTTGACCCAAAGAACAATGGACCCCAGATTTCGTACACTTTTGTTCCGTCTGGTTTAATACGTTTGCGCGCGCGAATCATTGTCGCACTTTGCCAAGCGAAAACCAATGCCGACATAATCACACCTGCTATTACTGCTGTTGCTAAATCATGCCACACGGTAATACCAGAAACAGCTATGAGCACAATGGCATCAGCCACAGGTATTTTACGCAAGATTCTAAAACTACTCCATGCAAAGGTGCCAATCACAACCATGAACATTACCCCTACTAAAGCAGCGATTGGAATTTGCTCTATTAATGGAGCGCCAAACAATACAAAGCAAAGCAAAGCGATGGATGCCGTTAAGCCCGAAAGGCGGCCACGTCCACCAGAATTCACGTTAATAATGGACTGCCCAATCATGGCACAACCACCCATTCCGCCAAAAAGCCCATTCAATATGTTTGCGCCACCTTGAGCAACACACTCTCGGTTTCCGCTTCCTCTAGTCTCTGTTAAGTCATCCACTAAGTTAAGTGTCATCAGTGATTCGATAAGCCCTACAGCCGCTAATAAACCGGCAGTAGATAATATTAAAGGCCAATGGCCCGCTAATGTGCTTGTTAGCCCAAAGATTCCTCCTTGAAACGAAGGAAGACTACCTTTCAAACCAGTTCCGCCACCATCTCTGATAAAACTCCCAACCGTACTTACATCAATGCCACCAAGAATCGTGATAGCAGCCACAATGATTATAGCGACTAGTGCCGCGGGTACTTTCTTTGTCAATTTAGGCAAGAAGTGCATAATCAGCATGGTTAATAATACGAAGCCCAGCATGATGTATAACTGACCACCTGCCAACCAAGAGGTTTCTCCTGCGCTGGTCACTTTAAACATCTCCAATTGCGAAATGAATATGACAATAGCCAACCCATTCACAAAACCCATCATTACCGGATGAGGAATCAAGCGGACAAACTTTCCAAGCTTTAGGAATCCAGCCAATATCTGTATCAAACCAACAAACAACAAGGTAATAAACAGCCATTGTAGTCCCAAATTTGCTATTGGCTCAGCCAAGGCATCACCAACCTCATTACCTTTTTGGATCAGATGAATCATTACCACGGCCATAGCGCCTGTAGCTCCAGATATCATGCCAGGACGACCACCAAAAAGAGATGTGATTAATCCCATCATAAATGCCCCGTATAAACCTACCAGTGGGTCTATACCCGCCACAAAAGCAAATGCTACGGCCTCTGGTACCAAAGCCAAAGCAACGGTCAAACCAGATAAAAGGTCATTTTTAGGATTAGATGTAAAGTTGTGAAATAGTCTCCTCATTACAGCATTTTAAAAGGCCGCGAAGGTACAGTATTATCTTATCTGAAATAAGGATTTATTATCGACCATTCACTTAGAAGAACAACACGAAAATCAAAACACTGTACGTTTTTACCAATATGGTTAAACTGGCAAATACATATTCATATGGCCCTTTGTTAAGATGCCTTCTTTTTTGCCATTTCGGCTTTGAAATATTGTAGTGGAACTAAGAGCATACCAAAACATTCGCCGTGTTCTTTACCTAAGTGTTTGTGATGCCTTTTGTGCGCTCTTCTGATAGCTCTAAAGTATATATTATCACTGTTTCTTAACCATTTGAAACGTTGGTGAATAAACACATCGTGAACCAAAAAATAACAGAATCCATAAGCCATTATACCAAAGCCAATGGCCAACATCAATGAAAGTCCGTATATCGTACCAAACAACAGCAACAGCATACTCGGTATGGCAAAAATCAAAAAGAATGCATCATTCTTTTCAAAAAAGGTTTTGTTGGTATGCGTGTGATGGTCTTCATGCAAATTCCATAGCAATCCATGCATAACAAACTTGTGCGTGAACCAGGCAACAAACTCCATAAAGAAAAACGTTCCGATAAATACTAGTATCATTATTAATTTATGTTGGTCTGAACTGTTGTTAATTGTGCAATCTGCGTGGCACTAATCCCGTCAGATGTTTTGAGGTTTTTGATAAATGACGTTTTCCAATCTGCATCTACTGCATAATCACCTATGTATTGTACAAATATCTTCAAATCTTCATCAATTTCACTGCTGTAACCTACTAAAGCAGGCGCATTGAGTTGCACCATTAATCGTACATAACGTATTTCAGGATTTTGAGGAGCCGACTTTATCGATTCTTCAATCAAGGCTTTACCATCTGTAAAATACTTCCATTTGGTAGTAGGCCAGGTGGCAAATTCTGCCGAGGTACAGGTTGCTAAGCCTTTATATGCCTTAGTAACTTGGTTATTCGGGTATGTTTTAGAAACGATAATTGTTTGCAACTTACATTCAGACTCGACTGCATCATGGAAGTCGTCACGAATGTGATTGGAGTTAACGGTGAACGACAGAAGCGTCAGCCCAATGGAAACAATAAATGGAATTGCGCGCTTCTTCATTACAACATGTTAAATCTTACGTTCATATATGATTTAACCATCAAAGCAAGTTTCACATGGTCTTTCACTCGCACTCTAGTATCAAGTATTCTACTTGAGGGGGTGCGTTTTAGCTTTTTGAGCAGTTGCATGTAATATTTATATGCCGTATAAACACCGAATCGAGCAGTTTGAGGCAATTGAACGATGCCGACATAAGCTTCTTCAAAGTCTTTTTCTATGTCTTCGATAATTGCGGCTTTATTATCGGCGCTTAGGTTATTAAAATCAACGTTAGGAAAATAACTTCTGTTCAACACTTCAGAGTCCGCTTTAATATCACGTAAGAAATTGACCTTCTGAAAGGCTGATCCAAGCTTCATCGCGGAGGGTTTCAAGTGATCATAAAGTGATTGGTCTCCGTTTACAAATATTTTCAAACACATTAATCCAACAACATCGGCAGATCCATATATATACTGCTCATATTCTTCAACTGATAGATAATCCAACTTGGTCAAGTCCATCCGCATGCTAGACATAAATGCTTTTACCAGATGTATATCGATGTTATATTCATGCAGCGTCGCTTGAAAAGCATGCAATACCGGATTAAGGCTTATTTTCTGAATAATCGCATCGTATAAATCCGCTTCAAACTTGTTAAATAATGCCTCCTGATCGTAGTCTAAAAAGGAGTCTACAATTTCGTCTGCCAGCCGCACAAACCCGTATATATTGTGAATATGAGATTGTATACTCGGATCCAACATAGATACAGAAGAGTAAAATGAAGTACTGTACGCTTGAGTAACCGCCTGACTCGAAGAATTGGCTAGGTCACTATATGTTTGCATGTTTGAGTTCATGTTTTACGTTTTTTAATATTTGATTAGCTGATATTTTACCTGAAATAAGTGCTGGAGGCACACCTGGTCCAGGAACGGTCAATTGGCCTGTAAAAAACAGGTTTTCGACTTTTTTACTTTTGATTTTCGGACGTAAGAAGGCCGTTTGTTTTAAGGTGTTCGCCATACCGTAAGCATTTCCTTTATAGGAATTGTATTGGCTTTTAAAATCATCTACACAAAACGATTTAGTGTAAATAACATGTTCTTTTAATGATTGGTTAGTCAATGTCTCTAAACGTGTCATAACCACGTCGAAGTAATGCGCACGCCTTTCTTCAGAATCTTCTATTCCTGGGGCAAGTGGAATTAAGAAAAATGCATTTTCCTTTCCAACTGGCGCCACTGAAGGATCTGTAATACTTGGGAAACAGGTATAAAATAAGGGGTTATCTGGCCAACTCGGTGTATCATAAATCTGCACGGCGTGCTGGTCAAAATCTTCGTCAAAAAATAAGTTATGATGACGAACGTTGGTTAGCTTCTTATCAAATCCAACATAAAAGATAAGTGCTGACGGAGCAAATGTTCTTGAAGCCCAATAGTCTTCTTTATACATTCTGCTTTCCGGATTGAGTAACTGCTCTGTATGGTGATAGTCTGCACCGCTAAGCACAACGTCACTGTATTCAATTAATCCATTGATTCTTAAACCTACAGCCGCATTGTCCTGTGTAATAATTTCTTCAATCTGAGCATTGGTATGGAAGGTAACCCCCAACTCTTCTCCAAGTGCTACCATCGCCTCTACTATTTTGAACATGCCTCCCATTGGGTACCATGTGCCCAAAACCAGATCGGCATAATTCATGAAATTATAAAAAGCTGGCGTGTTCTCTGGTTTTGCTCCCAGAAATAGTACCGGAAATTCTAGTATTTTAATGAGTTTAGGATTGGTAAAATCCCTTCGAATGGCCGACCGTACGGTTGAAAAAAACTGGTTTACACGTGTTACGGTTTGAGGGGTAACTAATTCTAAAATAGAGTTTCCTGGTCTGTAGACCAGCTCGTCCATTGAAGCTTTATAATTGAACGCTGCACTATTAATAAACTTTTCAAGTTTAGAGGCTGACCCTGACTCGATGGAATCAAACAACGCATATATTTCTTCAATCGACCCTGGAACCTCAACAGCTTCATTGTCTTCAAAAAAGACTTTATACGCCGGATTCAAACGAACCAATTCATAATAATCAGCTGTCTTCTTTCCAAAATCATTAAAAAAACGTTCAAATATATCTGGCATCCAATACCAGCTTGGCCCCATGTCGAAAGTAAAACCATCTTGCTGGAATGCACGAGCTCTTCCGCCTAACGAATCATTCTTTTCATACACATCAACTGAATATCCAGCTTGTGCTAAATAGCACGCTGCAGATAAAGAAGAAAACCCAGAACCAATTATTTGTACGTTTTTCATTTTGTTTAAGCAAATCAACGAATACTTAAACAAAAAAGCAAGAGAAAGCTACATTTTGTTTATCATTTCGCCCAAATCGTTAAACGATGACACATTTTTGATATCCAAATCTCTGTCCTTTACATTGCGACCGGTTACCCAAAAGACATCATCACGACCTTCTAGCAAGTTACGTGAAAAATAATCAAGATATCTTTCAATCTCCTCAGAAACAGGCTTAACAGTGAAGTAACTAATAAAAGTAATTTTTTTACAAACCAATTGTACAGCACTAAGATTATCCAACGGAACGCTTTGCCCAAGGTATATTACATGACAACCGCGTAATAGTAATTCGTATTGCATATAAAGCAACCCCAACTCATGAATTTCATTATCTGGTAGAAACAGCACGTAAACAGAATCGTCCGTTTTAGGCACCGTTTGCTGCACACGTTCGATACTAATTTGAAGCTTCTGCTTAATAAGGTTGGTTATGAAGTGTTCATGCGCAGGTGTTATACTGTCACTCTGCCAATGGATCCCAATTTGATGTAAAAGCGGAACAAATACCTCTAAGAACACATGACGAAAAGAAAACTCTGCAATCAGGCGATTAAACGTTTGTTCAAAGTGATTCTGATCAAAGTTTAACATGGATAAGACCAAGGCATCCATATACCCAGAATGGTCTCCCCCTTTAGAGATTTGGTCAATAACTGCCTGACCAAGATCTGCCTCATCAAGCTGCGCTATTTTGGATATTTTATATCCGTTTTTATAGAGTAAGGTTACATTGAGTAACTTTTTCAAACTATCCGCATTGTACAATCGGATGTTCGAATCCGTACGATTCGGATTTAATACACTGTACCGCTTTTCCCACATACGAATGGTGTGGGCTTTAATACCTGAAAGATTTTCAAGATCCTTAATTGTAAAGCTTGATGCTATATTGTTCAACTTTAAATACCTTTAGTTAAACAAAAATAACACATTAAATCTAAAAAGGTTGTTTAATGTTTTGAGATAATCGTTTTATAGTAACAATGTGACCAAAAATAACAACAGGTACAATAATACCAGGCAGCCAAACAAATGGGAAGTGAAGGATGCCAGTGTTAGGCGTTTCAAACGACAACAATTGGAATGGACTTGGCACAGAAAAAATTCCGGTAATCACTACTTGACAAACCAATAAAAGACAAATCCAATTCCAAACCAACAAACCACGTTTACCTATTAGTCCTTTTTTAAAACCAAAATAGGCCACAAATGGTGCGGTCAAACCCGCAACTATGTCAAAGTTACGACCACTAAAAGTCATCGATTCTGGTACTAATTGATAAAGGAATAAATAGTACAGAACCACTTCAACCCCAACTCGGACTGTATGCAAGTAGGAATAGGTTTGTAAATTAAAACTATTGATAAGCCTTTGACCTGACTTTGTCACAAACGCTAACACAATACATACTACACTAGGTAAAAGGATAAACATGATACGCGGTGGCATGGCGTCTTTGGCTAAAAAGAACCCTCTTTGGCTAAGCACTGCCTGCACAAGTGCCAACCCCAAAACAATAAGGGTTGCTCCTTTATTCTTGTTCGACGCTCGGTAAAACATAGCTATGGTATAAACCGTAAGCCCAATAAAACCTAAGCTGATATAAAAAGGTACCAATTCCATAAATCAATAATCAACGATTAAACAATAGTCGGAAGTAGAAACGTGGGTCTCTAAATTTCTTCCGCAAGTCTACATTCTCGAACATCGAAGTTAAAAGTATTTTAAACTCTTTGCTCTTAGTGCCTTTGTTGGCTACAAAGTTGAATAACCAGGGGTACTTCACCATTTTCTGAAGTTTATGGCTCATATTCAATTCTGGCCACAGATGGTGGTAAACCTTATCTGTATACGACTGCAAACGAGCGCTTGAGAAGTCATCATGTAAGACCGCTTCTACAATTACGTCACTAGCATATTTGGCGCTAATCATCGCATTACCAATACCCTCGCCAGTAAATGGGTCTATTATGGATGCCGCATCACCACAGAAAAGCAACCGATCAAAACTTAACTGTCGTTTTTTAGAACCTAAGGGTAAGCCCCAACCTTTAACCGATTCAAGAGGTTTTGCGTTTTTAAATCTCTTGCTAATCAACGGATGCTCCTTGACAATCTTATTCATCAACGCTTTCAAGTTGACTTTATCTTTCGACACGCTTGCACTTAACATGCCTATCCCAACATTAACGCGGCCATTGGTCATTGGGAAAATCCAGAAATAACCTGGCAATACGTCGTTAATGAAGTGTAATTCGATATACCCTTCATCACTTAATCCTTCAACGCCTTGGTAGTATTGTCTCAATCCAGCACAATAGTGGTTTAGCTCCATCTCAATGCCATGATCCTTAGCTAAATCTGAACGTACGACAGAACAATCAACGACTATATCTGGCGTAAAAGATTGCTCATCATCTATTTCTACAAACACCTTATATGGCGTAATATGGGTGGATTTCACCTCTGAGCCAAACATTGCGGTGCAATACGCGCTGTTGGTATTTTCCACCAACAAGTTATCAAAGTCGCTTCGGGTTGCGATAAACCCAGGCGCTTGTTTTTGATTCGTTTTATCTGTTGTAAATGGAATGTCTAACCGTTTGCCATTAGGAGCAACAAAGGTGATACCCCAGCTTGGCAAGTACTCTTGTTTCTTAGAAACTATTTGATCTACCACATCAGGTTTAACCCGGTTAAGGGCATATACTACCTTGCCACTCAACGCATCTCCACAAATTTTATCACGAGGAAATGTAGCCTTATCAATCAACACATGGTCAATCTTGTTTTTGGTTAAGCCCATAGAAAGCGTCGAACCCGCGGGGCCAGCTCCTATGATAGCAACTTTTACATGTTTTGATTTTGGCAACCTGTGTGAAGTTCAGGCAAAGTTGTCAAAAAAACATAGATAAGGAAGTACTAATTTAATTTAATCAGCTTGCCAACATTACTTTGGCTTTCGGTGTACAACTGAACGACATAAATTCCGTTAGTGAGCGACGACAAATCAACCAATTTTGTTGGGTTAATGAGTTGATTATAGACCACTTGACCATGCAAATTAACCAACACCAATGTAGCAGATTGGTCTTTTATACCGTCAAATTGAACCATCCCAGTAGTTGGATTTGGGAATATTTTTAATGGTTTGGCACGTTTGATCTTTGAAACACCCACGTTACACCCTCCTGCCCCCATAGCTATATGAAAACCACCACGTTCTGTGCCAGCCACCATATCGATCTTTCCATCGTTGTTTAAATCACCAAAGGTGGGTTTTACGAAAGCACCAAAATTATAATCGTAACAGGTGTTGCCTCCAGATAGGTAAAAGGGATCTTCTTCAACAATTTTAAAGGCCTTTAAGTTGGTCCGTCTTATGTCTCGATAGATTGTCAGTTTACCTCTTTCATCACCTAATACAAATTCAGGGTCGCCATTTCCATCAAGATCAAGAATTACTGGTGTTGCGTAATTTATGTTCTTAAACACGGTTGTATCAAAAAACTCATCTCTATCTGGGTCATACCAAGTTTCAAGTCTCCAAAATCCAGGGAGGATTCCACCCATTGTGTCTTGTTGTTTTACAAAATCAGGTACGTCTGTTGTTGATTTGTTTTTATAATACGTCGTACTACCTGCATACGAGCCAACTGCTAAATCGATATAATCATCTCCGTCGATATCTGCTAGGTAAGGGGTCGATGCGTTATCAAGCTGAATGCCATATGTGTTATCAGACAACTTGGTTGCACTAGCCGTACTGCCGGTTCCTGTAATGTTATACAGGCTTAAGCTACCGTTCAATCTACCAACAAGCAACTCCGGATTACCGTCTCTATTTAAATCTCCTAAACACGGAGACAGTCTGCGTATAGAGTCTTTCTTTAAACCTAAATAATCTTCATTTTTTAGCTGAAATACTGCTTTGTTTTTATCGCCAATATTCTCGTAATAGACCAAGTAATCCGCCAACTCCTTCGTAATCCCATAATCCCCGTTGGTGGCTAAGATCAAGTCCAAATCACCGTCTTTATCCATGTCATACAATAATGGAGAGGTGTGTCCGCCGTGGTCAACCATCTGACGGTCTAAAAACATGGAATCTTGTAAATCAAAAACCGGTTGGTCGTTTTTACCCTTATTTTCATAATACAAAATTCGATTGGCCTCCCGGAAAGTGTAACTGGCTTTTGAGAAAGCATTAACGGCCACGATTAAATCTTTTATACCATCGCCGTTAACATCTTGAAAATACCCTGCAGGGAATACATCTGTTACGGCTCTTACAGAATTACTCGGAAACAAAGAATCGTTTGCAACCATAGAGTCGATTTTTAATGAATAGTCAACCTTACCATTAATGATTAGATTTAAATTACTCAACCCTGCATTTCCCATTACCAAGTCCATATCCGAATCACCATCATTGTCAAACAGCAATAAAGACGAACCGCCAGCATGTTTTTTCTTGTGCCGGTACACCTTATGAAAACAAAAAGGGTCTCTTTCGAACAAGATCTCATTCGATCCATCAAATTCCTGAAAATCACCCCAACACTGATCTGCTATTTCAAAATCAATTGAATCGAGGGGCTTACCGTACTCGGCAGAATTATTTAAGAATAATGTTATACCGTAGCCCAAGGTTTGTAGGGTCATAAAGTCGATATCCCCGTCCCCGTCTACATCTTCAATGGCTGGAATGTTTGTTCGGTCGCAATACAGGTCGTTTGTATCTAAAGGTGCTTCTCCAAAATTATATGCCCGTAAATCAGCGTCCCGAACTTCAAACATGGCATGTGGGTCACCGCTTTTAGTAATATTTTTATACAGCGCTATCGCGTCCGTGTCTTCATCGAAAAACCACAGGTCGGGCTTACCATCGGCATTGTAATCCTTAAACACTACCCAAGTAGTGAATCTACTTGGATAAATTTGATCGTACTTTGGTTCGTAGGTAAAGTTGCCACTTCCATCATTGATTAAAGAAAGCACCTTCCCGCCATTTCTGTCGAACACGAACAAGTCCATAACGTCGTCGTTATCAATATCTACGTTATAAAACTGTGGCTGGTTTAATCCTCCCAAATTCCCCAACGTCAAGGTAACGCCGTTCTTGTCTTTTACCTCGATGTTGTTTACGACCTCAAATGATATGGATTGACCGTAGGCCAAACAAGAGGTTAGTACGAGAGAAAGTATGACTGTTACGGTGCGCATAATACTGGTTTATTGATAGACTCTTTATGGTTTAATTTAGCTGCACAATATACAGTAGATTTAAAATTTGAATGTCGTAAGGATATCAAATGTTATTAAAATTACTTCTTTTGTATTAACAATAACAGCATGACCGTTCAAGAGTTTTACCCCATATTCCTGAAAGCCAACCAGCGCTTTAGTACAGACACAAGAGGCATTAAGGAAGGAGATATCTTTTTTGCGTTAAAAGGAGATAATTTTAACGGTAACACCTATGCAGGCCAAGCTTTGGAAGAAGGTGCCACTTATGCTGTAGTTGACGAAAACATCGATTTAAAACATAAAAACGTTGTTCGTGTAGATGACGTTTTAGTGTTTATGCAGGAACTCGCACAACATCACCGTGGACAATTCGACATTCCGATTATTGCGATAGCAGGAAGCAATGGTAAAACAACGACTAAGGAGTTGCTAATTGGTGTGTTGTCTAGCACGTACCAAGTGCACGCTACTTCAGGCAATTTTAACAATCATATCGGTGTACCTATCACACTATTATCGATGCCGCTCGACACCGAAATCGGATTGATAGAAATTGGTACAAACAGCTTTGGGGAAATAGCCTTCTTATCTAATCTCCTAGAGCCAAATTACGGTTTGATCACCAACATTGGGAAGGAGCACCTAGAGGGTTTTGGTGATCTAGAAGGCGTTGCTAGAGAAGAAAGTGAATTATACAATTACTTGGTAAAGCATGATGGCTTTGCCTTCGTCAACGCCGATGATGTGTACTTAAATCGAATGGCGCATCGCATAAAAAGAAAACGTTCTTATTCTCTAGAAGATAAGCAAGCCAAATGTTACGTCGAAATCGTAGACGTAGCACCAGAAATTGAATTGTTATACAAGGGATCTTGCATCCATGCCCATTTAAGTGGTAAACACAATGCGCAAAATATCGCAGCTACTATTGCGGTGGCTAGCTATTTTAGAATTCGTGGTAAAAAATTACAAGACGGCATTTTAGCTTTTCGCTCTACCAATAATCGATCTGAATTAAGAGAGATTGGTACAAACAACTTTATGCTGGATGCCTACAACGCAAATCCGAGTAGCATGTTAGCCGCAATTGAAACATTTAAATCACTAAAGGCAGATAACAAAGTCATTTTACTTGGCGATATGTTTGAGATTGGCACCCACGCAGACCAAGAGCATCGAGAGGTGTTAAACGCAGCATTAGATATCGATTGTACCGTTATGGTTGCTGGTAAACAGTTCTCGAAGGTTGCGAAAGGGACTGATGCCGTTGCTTTTAAAACCACTGATCAATTAGTCGATCATCTTGAAAAAGAACGCATTACCAAAACATGGTTTTTGATTAAAGGCTCACGTGGTATGCGAATGGAAAAAGCCATGGAGGCTTTTGTATCCTAATCGTTTGTGATTCACTTATAATGTTCGCCTGTAATTTCTAATCAGAATGGCTCCAAGATTTTTATGTGGCGGTAAGTAATCTTGAAATCGCTCTTTTGCCTGTGTGTTTTGACCAATTTTTCCTTCAACAGCTGGCCAAAGTAATTCCCAATTAAGATCCTCCCCTTTACGGATTGTTTCACAGATCGTAAATATCAATTCGTTATTGACATACAACGTTCCGACCTGTTTACTACTGATTATCTGAGCATTAGGTGCATAATCAAGCACCTTACTAATGTTGTTATATCCACCGCACGAACCTAAAATTACCAAATCAGAATTTGGTGTAATCGTTTCAATAGTAATGTTTGCATAATAACTATGGCCTCGATGCACTACCACATCAGGGAAGCGTTTGGTTCGCTTAAATAATGCCTGTAGTTCTTCTTGTCCATCGTATTCGTCTCTCGCTTTATTGGCATAGAGTTTTACCCTTTTACCCCCAGTCGATTCGATAATGACATAATGTCCCAAATCATTAATTTTCCAACCAGGACGTCGGAAACGGGCGATAAAAGTCGCGTAACTTGACCAACCATCCTCATCGTCAAAGAAAAAGTGCTGCTGAACATGCGACCCATCTTTTAACGTTGCGGCATTCCTAACAGTAGATAGGCCTTTGACATCGGCAACCAATGATTCTGCTCCATCATCTATCTGCAATAGCGACAGAAGCAAGCCATATAGCTTTTTAGCGGCTGTGTTGGTCCACTTTACCTGTTGGTACTCCTTGGTTAACGCATTTTCAAATAAGCTTTTGGTTTCATCATCCGAAATACTGCCGTACGTGTCAGCTACGGCGACTGCTTGTTCTAACGGGTTTAGTTCGTTTTCTAAACCACCGATAAAGGCGTTAAACAACGAACGTTTCTCCCATAAACTCATTTTGTTTAGAAAAGTGGGAAGCTCATTATACGCTGCACACATTTTTATAAATGTTCGATACTGATTACGACCCAAATTGTGCAAAAACTCATATGACGACTCTTCGGTCATTCGCTCCATTAACCGTTTAAACAGCCCCAAAAAAGTAGACGTATATACTTCATCTTCGCCATACACCATTAGGGTATATAGCTCCTGAGCACTCATATTGCTTGTATCGCACAGTTTAAATCGAATTGCATCAGACTCTTCGTGCAACTCGTTTAAGATCCTAACCTTTTTAGTAGCCAAGTAAATTAGTTCGTCATCAACCGAATAAGCACCTAAAAGATCCTGTTTTGTTCGCAGTTTTAACAAATGATTGAAAGTGGCTTCTTTGTTTTTACCAAGGTCATGCGCTTCATTGGTCGTTAATCGATAATTTTTAATGTCGTCTAAGAAAATATAAGCCTTTGAGTTACTGCCTACTTTTCTAAAAATCTCCATCATTAGGTCAATGGTAGGCTTACCGTTAACCTGGCTCATATCAATAAACACAGGATTTGACGTTCCCATATAAAAGCTAACGTGCGCTGGTGCAGTCAAACACAACTCTTCTAAAACTGAAGCTCCGTAAGGTTGAAAAGCAAAATCACCATAGTGCTTCAGAACAGCACTTGGGTATTGCCGTGCGCCCAACTTTAAAATATCTTCGGCATACTTTTTATCATCGAAAAATGGAATAACGTTTAAACTCGTTTTAAGATCGCTTTTTAGAATCACCTTTATCCTGTTTAATTCTATAATCTCTTGTATCCGAATGATAAGATTAAAATAAGCTTGATACGTTGTATATAGATGGTAGTTCGACTTATTTACTTTCTCTAAAATGTGAACAAGATCATTTAACCTTCTTTTTTTATCTAACTCACTGTAATTGATGTTGTTATTGATGTTCTTTTGAATATCGTCAACCGTTCTTACATACAATTTCGTCGCCTCAAAAGTTTGGAGAGGAGACAACAATCTAATGGTATCATTTTCTATACCATCATACCTATCTATGCGTATTTGATTACCATCAACAGCCTTATTGGCTCTAGCAACAATATCTACTTGCCCAACCGACACCAATGGCATCAACAACATAGACCATAAGACCATTCTTTTACCCATGTAAATTTGGCTTAGCTGCTTCCCACAATATAACTCCAGCACAAACAGATATGTTTAACGAGTGTTTTGTACCTAACTGAGGGATTTCAAGAATACTGTCTGACATATCGATTACTTCTTGTGAAACACCATCAACTTCGTTGCCAAGTATTATGGCATACTTTGCTGAAGGCTTAAAATTAAACTCATCTAAAGGTACAGCGTTCTCTGTTTGCTCAACAGATAAAATTTCATAACCTTTTGATTTTAAATCATTTATTACGGTTTTCGTATCTGCATGATGAGTCCAATCGACTGATTGTTCGGCGCCAATAGCAGATTTCGTTATGTCACGATGTGGCGGTTTAGCTGTTATACCACAGAGGTACAAATGCTCTAATCTAAAGGCATCTGATGTCCTAAAAACAGAACCAACGTTCAACATGCTACGGACGTTATCTAACACAACACAGAGGGGAAGTTTCTGTGCAATTTTAAATTCATCCACAGTCAGCCTATTAAGCTCTATATTTTTTAATTTGCGATGCATTTAATTTCTTCATTCAAGTGGCAAAAGTAAAACAGGATAGCGAAACTCCATTAATGCGTCAATACGCGCAAATTAAGGTGAAATACCCTGGAGCTATGGTCCTTTTTAGGGTAGGCGACTTTTATGAAACATTTAATGAAGATGCGGTAAAAGCATCAGAGATACTAGACATCGTGCTTACCAAGCGTGCCAATGGCAAGGCAAGTCACGTCCAGCTCGCAGGTTTTCCACATCACGCGTTAGACACTTACCTACCTAAATTGGTAAGGGCAGGCCAACGTGTAGCCATTTGTGACCAGCTCGAAGAACCTCAAAAAGGAAAGAAATTAGTCAAACGTGGCGTCACAGAACTGGTTACACCAGGTGTAACGTACAACGACAAAGTACTTGAATCGCGGCAGAGCAATTATTTGGCTGCCGTAACCTTTGACAAAAACGTATTAGGTGCAGCTTTTCTTGATATCTCAACCGGCGAATTTATGGTTGCAGAAGGAAGTTCTGATTTCATCGAAAAGTTGATACAGAACCTTAATCCATCTGAAATTCTATATGCTAAACCACAACGTAAAAAGTTTGAATCTGTATTTGGCAAAAACCACCATGTCTATAGTTTAGATGATTGGATATTTACCTACGACTTTGGACACGACCGGCTGATTCAACACTTTCAAACAGCTAATTTGAAAGGATTTGGAATAGAAAATCAAATGTTATCGATTGCGGCTGCAGGTGCGTGTTTACATTATTTAGAACAAACGCACCACACGTTTGTAGACCACATTACGTCCATTAGCCGGCTTGAAGAAGACACGTATGTTTGGATGGATAATTTCACGGTTAGAAATCTTGAAATTGTTTACCCCAACCATGCCAATGGGAAAAGCCTTTTGCAAATTCTCGACCAAACAAGTACCCCGATGGGTGGTCGGTTAATCAAGAAGTGGCTTGTTTTACCCTTAAAATCTTTAACTCAAATTGAATTGAGACATCGGGTTGTTGAGTTCTTTGTCAACAACAATTCACTGGCTCAAACCTTCACTTCGCATCTAAAGCAAATAGGAGACCTAGAACGTCTTATTTCGAAAGTAGCTGTACAGCGGGTAAACCCGCGAGAATTGGTTCAATTGAAAAAATCATTGACGGCAGTTTCTACCTTACGTGATGAAGGTATTGCCGCTGGTCATGATGATTTGGTTCATCTTATGAATCAAATCGTTCCTTGCACCGAATTGGTTGATCGTATTGATGCCGAAATAGCAGAAAATCCGCCCATGTTGGTGAACAAAGGAGGTGTATTTGCTGATGGTGTAAACGACGACTTGGATGAATTAAGAAAACTTGCCTTCTCTGGTAAAGATTACCTCGTTCAGCTGCAACAACGTGAGATTGAAAAGACAGGCATCACCTCTCTTAAAATTGCTTTCAACAACGTTTTTGGGTACTACATTGAGGTAAAAAACACACATAAAGACAAGGTTCCTGAAGAGTGGATACGCAAACAGACCCTAGTAAACGCCGAGCGATACATCACACAAGAACTCAAAGAGTATGAGCAGAAAATACTCACTGCTGAAGAAAAGATTCTTGCTATTGAGACAGAACTTTACAAAGACTTTGTTGAGTCCATACAACAGTACGTGGGTAGTATTCAACTCAATGCCCGTGTCATTGCACAAATGGACTGTTTGATTTCGTTTGGACTGATTTCGTTTGCAAACGACTACTGTAAACCGTTGATAGACGAAACAAAAACCTTGGCCCTCGTTGGGTGCCGGCATCCCGTTATTGAACATCAACTGCCGCATGGAGAATCGTATATTCCTAACGACCTGATGTTGAACGCTGAAACGCAGCAGCTCATAATACTCACAGGTCCGAATATGTCGGGTAAAAGTGCCTTATTAAGACAAACGGCGTTGGCCGTGGTGTTGGCACAAATTGGATGTTTTGTTCCCGCAAAGCATGCACAGATTGGTTTGGTAGACAAAATATACACGCGAGTTGGCGCTTCTGATAACATCAGTCAAGGTGAAAGTACCTTTATGGTTGAAATGACTGAAACCGCCAGTATACTGAATAACATTTCGGAGCGAAGTTTGATTCTATTAGACGAGATTGGTCGAGGTACGAGCACATATGATGGTGTTTCGTTAGCATGGGCGATTGCTGAGTTTATTGCAAACCATCCATCTAAACCAAAAACATTGTTTGCTACGCACTACCATGAGCTTAATGAGCTGGAAGTGAAAAACGAATCGGTGGTGAATTATCATGTAACCACCAAAGAAATAGGTAAGAAAGTACTATTCTTAAGAAAGATAGAAAAAGGCGGAAGCGAGCATAGTTTCGGTATTCATGTGGCACGTATGGCGGGTGTGCCTAAGCCTGTGTTAAAACGAGCAGATCAAATATTGGCTCAATTGGAGAAAGAAAGGACACATTTAAGTGGCCGAGACAGCATGAAACAGTTGCCACCAAACGATTATCAGTTAAACTTGTTCTCTATAGACGACCCAAAACTCAAAGCACTCAGTGAAGAGCTTAACCAGCTTGACACCAATACCCTTACTCCTATCGAAGCGTTATTAAAATTGAATGAGATTAAGAAGATTCTGGAAGAATAAGGCAGCACTGCTGGTCGTTTTGTTAACATCAACATTGGCTTACGGTCAAAATAGTTGGGTTTACTTTTCTGATAAATGTACGCCATTCGCTACTTTGGACGATGACGTTTGCACCACTTATGTTGAGACTTTAGAGCAACAAGGTGTTACTGTTATTGGCACGTCGAAATGGTTTAACGCAGCCTGTGTTTCTGGATATCCATCGGTTTTACAAGCGCTCAACTTTGTTGATAGTATTGTTCCTCTAAAAGCATACAAAACCACAACGTACGCCATAAATCAAACCCAAGAAACGTTTAATTATGGCAATAGCGACTGGCAACTTCAAATGGTGGGGTTAGATACTTTCCATAAGCTTGGGTATACCGGTAAAGATGTTACGATTGCCTTATTTGATGGCGGATTTTACAAAGCAGATACCGTCCATGCCTTTGACTCTTTGTGGCGTCAAGGAAGAATTAAAGGGTATTGGGATTTTATAACCGAGGATACCAGTATTTTCTGGGAATATGACGGACACGGCAAATACGTATTGTCTATCGTTGGCGCCAACTGGCCTGACTCTATGATGGGAGCAGCCCCAGATGCCAACTTTTTACTCGCCCGAACTGAAGATGTTACTTCTGAAAAAAGAGTTGAAGAGTACGCTTGGGTAAAAGCAATGGAATGGGCCGCAGACTTAAACGTTGACATCATACACTCCTCTTTGGGATATTCCGTTTTCGACACCCTACAAGGAGACTACACCTATGCAGATATGGATGGAGAGTCCACCATTATTACGCGGGCTACAGACATCGCCTTTTCTAAAGGGATATTCGTCACCAATAGTGCCGGTAATGAAGGTGATGACGATTGGCACTATATAACAGCACCATGTGATGGTAAACATGTTTTGTGTGTTGGCGCTGTAGACTCAAATCAACAGCACGCGCCTTTTTCATCGTACGGCCCATCGGCCGACGGTCGGGTTAAGCCAGATGTGGTTGCCATGGGACAAGGCGTTACCTATATCAACAATCAAGCAACCTTAAGAACGGGAAGCGGTACATCGTTTTCAGGACCTATCATTGCCGGATTTGTGGCATGTTTGAAGCAAGCCTGGCCATCGTTAACAAATCAGCAAATCTATGACGCCGTAATTCAAAGTGCCGACCGTTACACAAACCCAGACACGGCATATGGCTATGGACTTCCAAACATCCTGGTCGCAGATTCTCTTTTGTCTGTTTTTTCTTCCTCTGTAGGGCTTGAAAAGGATTTAGTTGGCGTTTACCCTAACCCTGCTTCAAAAAACGTAACGATTACCGGAGCACGAAACATGGTTCATGTCGAAATTGTGGATTATATGGGTCGAGTGATAAGGGAGATAAACGTTAAACCAACATCAACGTTTGAAATAGATTGCAGTAATTCTGTTGCTGGTATGTATCTCCTTAAAGTTAAATTCCAAAACGGCAGTGTTTCAAGCAAAAAGATTCTAATCGAATAGCTTACAATTCTGTTGGATTGACTCCAAAGAATGACTTAAAACATTTCGAGAAGTAACTCAAACTCGTAAAGCCGGCTTTGGCTGATATTTCGGAAAGGTTGCCATAACCTAGGTCTATTAAGTCTCTACTCCTTTTTAAACGATATTCTCTAATAAACTGACTAACAGACTTGTTACATATGCGCTTTAACTTCTTTTGCAAGGCCGAAGTGCTAATCGATAAACCAGAAGCCAAGTTGACCATGCCAAAATTGGGATTGCTAATTTCTCCTTCAATTATCAACTTAACACTTTTAATAAAACGATCATCTTGGGATTCCACGGCAATCTTTGCAGGTTCATTCTGTATGGTTTGAATTAACTTCTTTCTGGTATCAACGGTATTTCTAATCTTCAAAACCAACTCCTCCATCCGAAAAGGCTTTGTTAAGTAATCGTCCGCCCCAAATTCAAGTCCTTCCAAACGCGCTTCAAACCCAGCCTTTGCTGTTAGAAAAATAACTGGAACGAGCTGTGTTAATTCGTTGTATTTCAAATCCTTAAGCATTTCAAATCCATCTTTTATGGGCATCATAATGTCTGATATAACAATATCTGGAAGGGATTTTTTTATTAACTCGAATCCCGCTTGCCCATCGTTGGCGGTTTCGACTGTATACCCTTTTACGCTCAATACGTCTGATAATGTTTGTCTCAGATTTGCTTCATCCTCTACAATGATTACTTTGGTATTTGTCATTATGGTTTTTATGATTTCTAACGGTTAGAACCCAAAGTTACAATTTTGATTGAGTCACATATGTTGTATGTGAAGAATAAACTGTTAATTCGAAAGTAATAGGTCAATTTATGAAATCGTCTAACACCGTTTTAGTCATAGAAGATGAAAAACAGGTTCGCGAGAGCATTGTCGATATTCTAATGCTCAAAGGTTATGAAACCATTGAGGCAGCAGATGGTACAACAGGGTTTGAACTCGCAAAAAAACATATTCCTGATGTGGTGTTGTGCGACATCATGATGCCGTTTATGAATGGTTTTGAAACGATCTCGAAGTTTAAAGGCAACTCCTTGACCAAGTACATAAAGTTTATTTTTTTAACAGCTAAGACAGAGGAGGAAAATAGGCAACTCGGTTTAGACCTTGGTGCTACGGCCTATATCACCAAACCGTTTACAGTTGAAGAACTGCTTTCAGCCATTGAATCATAAACTAACGACTTAGTTTATATCCTAACGTTACGGTAAACGTCGTTTTTTTACCCATGGTACTTTGCACAGAAACGACACCACCGTTTAGATCCAGGTAGTCTTTTACAATAGCTAAGCCAAGGCCCGTACCTGAGATGTCGCCCACATTTGAGCATCGATAAAATGTTTGAAACAGCCCATCCATTTCACTTTGGGGAATTCCAATTCCATAATCTGTTACTTCAATTTTACAGTGTTCACCCTTAAAATGAATGTTGACCCCGGGGTTTGCGGATCTTGAATATTTAAAGGCGTTTGTCAGTAAGTTTTCGAAAGCATGATTAAGTGTACGTTGGTCAAATACAAACAGCTTATGATTGCCATGAATATGAAGCTCAACAAAGCGTCCGTCTGTTTGAATGTCTTCACACATTTGGGCAGCGCGTTTAATACAGGTGACCACATCATTCTCTTGATAGTCGACTGAAACCTGATTGGATGAAAATTTCCCTAATATGAGCACATCATCCATTAAATCCGTCATCCGTTTAACTTCACTCTCTATGCGTTTTTCTGCTTTATTGAAGAGCTCATCGTCCATAGTTTTATCGGATTCGTTCAACATTGATATGAGTTCAACATTACTTTGAATCACCGATAACGGCGTTCTAAACTGATGCGAAGCGGTGGCGACAAATCTCGATTTTAATTCCCCTAATTCTTTTTCCGTTTTCAGCGCTATTTCTAAATCCTCTTTGGTCTGCTGAAGCTCTAGGGTTCTGGTTTTCACCTCAGCTTCTAATGTTTTGGTAAATGAATCTCTCAATCGATCTGCTTCTACCCTATCCGTAACATCCATCACCATGCCTACCATTCGTGAAACATGACCATCTTTCATCTGAAATTGAGCAATGGTTTGGATAAACTTTTTCTTGCCTGAAGGTAATACGATATCAAAAAGTAATTCCATTTCAGTTTTACTTTTGATGGCTGCATCCAGTTTTTTTTAACGTGTCTTCTTTCGTTTCAGGATTTAATGAATCTACGAACATCTCTGCGTAATTCAATTGATCACCGTATTTCTGTTCATATAGTCCATAAATCGTTTCGTCACAAACAATTTTTCCTGTTACCAGATTCCAATCAAAAACACCAATATTACCCGCCCGAACTGCCATATTCAAGCGCTCTTGACTTCGTCGTAATAATTCGCTTCTGTTGTAGTCTTTCGTTACATCTTGAGCCGTGCCAATCGTTCGATAACACCGTCCATTAGAATCGAAGATAGACTCCATTGCAATACGGATATATTTCACTATGCCCCCGGATGTTAAAATCCGATGATCGATATAAAAGGGTTTTTGTGTATGAAAATGATTGATAATGTTTTGTTTGACAATATCAAGGTCTTGTTTGTACACTGAATTCCAAAAATGTTTGGCATTCAAGGATGTACCTTCAGGAAATCCAAATATATGTATCAACTCTTTAGAACAATAGTACTGATCCGATGCATAATCATATTCAAAACGGCCTAGTTTAGCAATTTTCTGTGCTTGTTCCAACTGCTCTTGTTTGACCAAAACATCTTTCATGTTTTTATGACGTTCTATGGCATATGAAAACGTTTTTTCTAATACATGTTCATTATAATCGCCTTTTAGTAAATAATCTTGTACACCAATTTTTATCGCACTTATGGCTAGGTTTTTATCCATAAAGCCTGTAAGCGCTAGAACGGGTATATCATTATTTTGAGCTAAAATTTTCTCAATTGACTTTAAACCTCTAGAATCGGGTAAACTTAAATCAACCAAAACAAGATCAAAGGTCCTATTATTTAATGCGTCTAACCCTTCCGACAAGGTGGGTTTAACCTCAATATCAATTTGTTTTGGAATGTGCTTTACAAACTCTCGTAAGATATATGCATCATCTGCATTATCTTCAATATACAATATGGTTAAAACCTCAAACATGTTTCGCTGGTAATTGAGCTGTACGAAACCAAAAACTTTTAATGTCTCCTATAGTATTATAAAGCGAAATAGCATCAGCTGGCTTGGTTATAAAGGCATTCGCTTGTGCCTTATAACAACTGGCTATATCTTCTGCCGAACTTGATGTGGTGAGCACAATTATGGGCAAATGGCAGAAATCTGCATGACCTTTTATGTCTTGCAACACTTCTATTCCGTTCCTTCTGGGTAGATTTAAATCGAGGAGTATGAGGTCAGGAGTTATTACGTTTACAAACTCTTTCTTTTTGAAGACATAATTGATTGCTTCTTCACCATTTCTAACCACCGCCACACTATCTGCCATTTCATGCTTTGTCAAAACGTCTTTCATGATGATAATGTCATCATGATTATCCTCAACCATCAAAATATGCACACTGCTATTCATTCATTTGATTTTTAGGAAGACTAAAAGTAAATGTTGACCCACTACCAATTTTTGATTCAAACCATATTTCACCGTTGTGAATATTTACTATTTTTTGGACAATGGCTAGCCCTATTCCTCTACCGGAGTAGTCATCACTGGTATGTAAGCGTTGAAATATCTGAAAAATTCGTTTTTGGAACTTTTTGTCTATGCCAATCCCATTGTCCTTTATCGCTATGTGATATTCGTCGGTATGCTCAACAAAACTGATGTCGACTTTTGGTGTAACAGAAGGCTTTTGAAATTTTATCGCGTTACTGAGCAGGTTTAAAAAGACTCTTTGAACCTGTCCAACATCCGCCTGCACTGAGGGCAAATCACTTGGCACATTAATTTCTGCCTTGTTTTGCTTAATGGTTAAACTTAAATCGTCTAGTACTGTGGCAATAACATCTGACAAATCAACTTCGGTATATGCTAACTGTTTTTGATCAACTCGGCTAAATGAAAGCAAATCGGTAATGAGTGTTCGCATACGTTTCGATGCTTCATAAGCCCGTTTGATATATTCATTAGACTTTTCGTCTATATGGTCTTTAGCATTCATTTGCACAAGTTGCAAATAACTCATTATTACGCGTAGCGGTTCCTGCAAATCATGGGAAGCTACATAGGCAAAACGCTTTAACTCGTCGTTTGAATTTGTTAGTTGCTCTAAAGACCGACTAAGCTTTTTATTGGTATTGTCAATTTCCGAAAGGTCCAATACGGTTGACCATATATTGTCTATGCCATTCATGTCCTGGATAACCTGGCCATGCAGTAATACAGGAAACCGATAACGATCCTTATGAATGTATTCCTTTTTGTAGGGCCCATACTTGCCCTTTGTTTGTAAAGACTCCAGCTGTATTTTCTCTTGATTCTCGTATTCTTGAGGCGTTAAATCCCAATACGACAATTCATTTAATTCGTCTTTGGTATATCCAGTAAGTCGTTCAAATTCTGGATTCATTTCGATAAACGTGCCACCCATATCATTTCGTGCAATACCGATGGGCGCCACATTTAAAAAAGCTTGTAGCTGATGCTAACTATTTAATAATCGGGAATAGGCCTCTTTGGTTTTCAGATTATCAGGTTGTGCTTTAGACTGCGCTGCCTCCAGTTGAGATTCTAATTCAACAATACGTTGCTTGTACGTTTCAATAGAACGCTCCAACTCCAGTATATTATTCCCTTCTGCTCGCATAATAGCAATAAACCAAAGCAATCAATGTGGCAGTGTCTCCAAAAGTATATTCATGCTGCCGATTGTCGAACTTGGTTAATTTGGACACCACCTATACTCAAATATGCAAATTATATTTCAGTATGCATTGTGTTTTTTTCGACAGCTGTTGATTAAAATTCTCTTAATGAAGGTTTTACAACATATATCAATTCAGTATACCAAATATGTAAATTGTACAGTTGTGGCTTCGCAACCAATCATGACAATTCATTCCAAATTTAGGATAATCATGACAATTCCGAAGTGAGAAATTCACTTAATCAAAGCCGACTCTTTTTAGTTAAAAAATTCATAAAAAACATTGTTTCATACTTCCAAGAATTTATATCTTTGCGCACCTCAAAAAAACGAGGTTGTTCTTTAAACATATGCGAAAGTAGCTCAGCTGGTAGAGCATCACCTTGCCAAGGTGGGGGTCGCGAGTTCGAATCTCGTCTTTCGCTCAAAAAAAGGGGACTTTGTCCCTTTTTTCGTGTAACAAAAGCGGTTGATTACTTGACTGCTTCCTCTTTAGTGAGGAAAGTGTTGCCAAGCCCGGGTGGTGGAATTGGTAGACACGCAGGACTTAAAATCCTGTGACCATTGCGGTCGTGCCGGTTCGACCCCGGCTCCGGGTACAATTTATTAATACAAAGCCTTGCAAACTACATGTTTGCAAGGCTTTTTTTTTGAAGGTCAAACAACAAGGATATAAGTCCGGTCCTGTTAAGATTTATCTAATTCAAATAACCCGCTCTATTTTCTCTAACAAAACTAGGCGTTGTCGTTTAGCGCAATAGATACTTCTCAACCCAAATTACTTAAAATATAGTCGATTTTGTATCTTTTTAGATATTTTACTTGTGATTTGTTATGGCGAATTTTGAGATATGAGTTTTAATCCAAATCAAGACCATTCAATTTCTTTAGCTGCAGCAGCTGCAATGACTAAAGACTAAAGAGACGCAAACCCTGGTGCCTTAATCGGCGGCTTCTTTGGTAAAGATGCTTTACAAGCCATCTTAGACCAAGTAGAGTGCGTCGGAATTAGATACTACTATGCACTCGATAGCAACGATAATCCGACTTTAGTACTTGTTGGCGCCAAAGCAAATGAAGATGATTTAGTTAACGGTGAATTAGCAGATATTGCATTACCCGATCCACCAAATTCATCTTCCCCTAACGCTCTAAATTCATAGTTAAGGACAATGGTAGAAATCATGAGAAATATAGGCTTTAGGATGTTATTTATCTTGATTCCTGCCATTTTTACTCTCTTTAAACGTACAAACGTAAAAATCGATAAGCAAATACTGTATTTCTTAGGAATAGTATTTTTATCAGAAGTATTTACCTACTTTCATGAGGGATACAACCTAATACAATACAGCTTATTTTCAATAGCCTATTTATTGGCATTTAGTTTCTTAGTACAACAAGAAATACGGAACAAAAAGATTATTTACATCGGTACTTTAATACCCACATTCGTATTAGTGCTATTTCTTCTAACCGACTATTCCTCAATAAACATCTTGGACATAGTGAATGTATTTCCAAAAAGAAGTCCTCTCGACACACAGCAATTTTTTGACTTTAGTGCGGTAGTTAATCTTTGTTTCATTATAATCACATTTATGTGGTTGTACGATGTTATTTCTAAACCTAGTTTCCGTAGCGGTGGTGTTACCAAACGTTTCATCTACATATTCGGGTTCTTAGGCTATTTCGCTGGGAGCTTTTTTACCATTGCTTTTGGCCGATATATCATTGGAGACATTGCCGTATGGTTTGACTATTGGAACAAAATTTATCTTCCACTTTATCTTTTATTCATCTTAACCCTTAACATCGGACTTTTATGGAAGCCAACACCAACACCATCATCATCATCCTAGGAACAGCGTTTACCTTAGTTATACTGGCACTAACGATGATTATTGTTGTTACGGGGCAGAAAAAAAAGTCTTTACTCGAACTTCAAATGCAACGCATGGAGGTTAATCGACAAAAAGAAATTGCAGAAAACACGTTAATCTCTCAAGAAAAAGAAAGGCAGCGCGTCGGGTTAGAATTGCATGACGAATTAGGGCCAACTTTCGCAGCAATCCGTTTAAACGTAGACCGCATGCAACAAAAGGTCAAAAAAGACAAGGTTGTTGAAATTCCAGAATTAGCTAAACAAACATCTGAAGCATTGGAAGTGGCAATCAGTCAATTTTCAGATATTTCTAAACTCCTCTACCCTGTTATCCTTAACCGACATGGCTTAAAACATGCCTTACATGATTTGGTAGACAAAGCAAATTTCGAAAAGCAAACAACTTTTTCCATGGACATAAACTTTGATGCATCACCCAAGGAAATCACAAACCTAACTGTATATAGGGTATGTCAAGAATTAATAACCAATGCGAGGAAACATGCTAATGCGAAATACGTCCATATCGACATTCAAAAAAACGATAACCGTATTCAATTGGTGTATTCCGACAACGGCGTAGGCTTCGACAACACATTAGATTATTCGGGTTTAGGCCTTAATAGCATCAAAGGACGTGTTGAAGCAATAGATGGGAAAATACATTCAGCGTCAGCTATAAATGAAGGTGTTACCTATAAAATAGACATGCCATATGATTAAACTTGGAATTGTAGAAGACCACAGAATATTACGCACTGCAATGGTCAATTTACTTAACGATCACGACGACTTTGAGATTACAATTGAAGCGGGAAATGGTGAAGTGTTAATGGATTTATTAGATAGGTCTAGTCTTCCAGATGTTATACTGGTGGATGTCGAAATGCCCGTTATGGATGGACCCGCAACGGTAAAAAAATATCGCTCTTTGTATGGCAATGAGGTTAAGCTTCTTGGTTTATCCGTTCATAAGGAGCCTAGAGTGGTAAACGAAATGATTCAAAATGGTGCGAACGGATTTGTAACCAAGGCTGCCAGCTCTCTAGAATTATTCCAGGCCATAATAACAGTATACAATTCGGGGTTTTATGTAAGTCGTGATATCGCTAGTTATTTAAAATCAACGGATTTACCGCGGTTAAGTGATCAAAAATTAAATCCAAAGGAAGAAAGAATTCTTAAACTCATTTGTGAGCAAAAAACGAATGAACAAATTGCACAGCAGCTTAAACTGTCTAGAAACACCGTTAATACGTACCGTACTAGAATGATAGAAAAACTCCAAGTTAAAAATACTGTGGGACTGGTGCTTTACGCCATTAAAAGCGGGTTGTATTGGGTCGAATCTTAAAAAATGATAAAAATCACCCTCTATGTATCTTTTTAGATATTGTGTAACCCATACATATTCCTTTGTTTTGAGACTGAAGTAACGAATCAAACTTCAAGCAATGAGAACTGCCATAATGCAGTTGGAAAAGGGCATTAAATTTACAAACTAACTATTAAGAGAGCGGTGAATACCCTCTCTTTTTTTTACCATGAAATTAGGAACAGCGCTTACTGAATCTCAAAAGACGGTTTTCGACTTTATGATTCAATCTGGTAATCTCGAACAATTTCAAAAAGAGATTACATCCGATCAAAAACTAAAAAATTACTTGGGAACACAAATCTCTTCTCTGATACTGCTGTGTTCAACAAAGACTAATGATATAAACAAATCGCTTTCTTTGCTCATTGCCTCTAAAAAACAAACAAAGGCATTCGAGACCTATAGGGTTACTTCGACTCTACACAGGCTTACGGTCAGCAATGAACAGTTTATTCCTGCATTATATACCTTTACGAACTGTACGCTGACGGGTATTTCTTTATGGAGACAATAGGTGTACAGTATGGCCTATCCTTTACAAACACCCACTTTGATTTTTTCGAATGGGATAAGCTGCCGGAACCAGACAAACACAAATCCATGCAAAAAATATTTCCGACTGTGCAAGCAGAGGCTTGAAAAATCATTGACTGGTTGACCGCGAAAAAGATTAATATAATTGGACGGAAAGGTAAAGATGGACTTTGTATCTATACAGACCTGCGTACCGATTTTGAACGATTGACTTCGTATGACCACCAAAAAATCAGGTCGAAACGTGCAGAGTGGTTAACGCTATTTAAAATGGCAAAAAGAAAAATAATGTCGCCTCAAGTACGAAAAAAATAAAGGCCCTAATCTCCATCAGGGCCTTTGCTTACTATAAATTATGGTTGATTGCGTTGTTTATCTTACTACCGATAGCAACGTCCTTGTCTTAGTCCGTAATCGTGTAGCATACGGTTATGGTTGCGTTTGGTGTCGCATTTATTAGTTGGTATTGATTATTCGATATAAGTTCATAGGCGAGCTGACGGCCTTTATTGGTCCCTTCGCCAGTAAAGCATGTGGTTATTCCTCTAACAAGCGCTTGATTCACTGACGATAGTGTTATAGATCCAGCTGATTCGCCAAAATTTCCTTGACCATCATCTCCAGGCGTGGATGCTTGTACCGTTAAACCTATTCCAGCAGGTAAGTCACCATCTGCAATAGAAACATATATGTTTTTTCCTTCCTGAGACACCGCTGAGTAATTCAACCATAAACTATTGTTTACTGTCGACTCAAAATTTAAGGGTTTCACCGCATCGCTAGGCAGTTGTGGAGACAGAACTATAGATTCTGTAGTCTCTCCTGAAACCTGAATAGTAGATGATTTGGGCACAATGATTTTAACATCGTGATTGTCTGTATTAGGCTGAGCATATGAAATAGCGCAAAAACTGAACACCAAAACTATAGAAGTAATGAATTGGGTTGTGTATCGATTTAAATGCTGAAGAATCATCATATCAAGAAGTTAGTAGTAGTAGTGCATGTCGTCAGGATATCCCTCAAACACAGATACAATATGAACCTATAATGTTGAATATCAACTATTTACACGCCTAAGTGCAATTAATATACGCATTATTTCAAAAACACATTGTGCAAATCACATAATCTATGTGGATAGCCTATACCCTATCCACATTGTTATTGCCTTTCATCCAAGACGCAACAACCACTTTATATTTGTTAGATGTGTTATCATATAAAACAGACCACCGCACTTGACATTTTGGCTGAAAAAATGGGTCTGAACGAACCCAAGGGTAATTACCAAGACTTGTTTGAGCCGGAATCCCATATAAATGGATATTCTTTTAGTTGGGTACCCATCCTTACCAACGAAAATCCAAGACAGATGAAATTGGGTAAATGGTGGTTAATGCCTTCCTGGGAAAAAGAATGGAATAACAAACTAAGAAACACCCTTAACACACGTGTCGAAAAAATTGAAGAGCATCGATCCATCTGTTACAAATACCAAGAAAACCATGCGACGTTATTGGTAGATGGTTTTTACGAATGGCAACATGTGGCGTCGGTCAATAAAAAAGGCAAAAAAGAGATTACCAAAGAACGGCACCTTATCATTATGCCAAAAGGAGACCCTTTTCATTTAGCCTGTCTGTATGCGGATTGGTTTTTCCCTGAAATAGAAGCCATCATTAAGACCGTCTCTGTTTTAACCAGACCCGCCAATACGTTAATGGCTCACATTCACAACTCAAAAAAACGAATGCCGGTCATTTTGGATAACGAGAACGCAAACAATTGGCTATCAGGTCATTTAGAGGTTAACGACTTTATTGAAATGGATGATTATTTTGAATCCCTTCCTTTAGATGCCTTAAAAAGATAAAAATCACTACCTTTCGCCATGTAAATTGCAAAAATTTACTTACACATTTGCAGGCATGTTAAACGAGTTAAACAATCTTTTAAATGAATCTTACGTAGACCACGTGGATACAAAAAGACGTTTAATCACGTTCAACCTCCAAATTCGCAGAGCACCAAGACCAAATCAGAAGTGGTCTTTAAATTCAAGTTTGCAGCCTCACTATCTCAACAAATTAAGTCCTCAGCGCGAGAAAGATTTAACCGTTATTTAGACTGTTACTACATCACTTTATTTTCTCAAAGTTGATGCACTTCTTTCCTACTAGATTTATACTTTTGTACCACAATATGAAAACAACAATTCAAACAAAAATTTGGCTCTTTGTACTGGTAACGGTAGGCATAATTGGTTGCCAAAATCCAGCACCACAAGATGCGACGAGTGAAGAAACCGCAGAACAATCTATTGCTGGTCGTTATGGAGATACCACTTGGAATGTAATTGATGCTTACGATCCTGCATCATTCAATTTTCTTCTTGGTGAAAGAGATTCTCTTGATGCCATTTTAAATGGTGAAATCTCTTCTGTATGTCAAGCGAAAGGTTGTTGGATGAAAATGGACGTTGAAGGAATGGACATGTTAGTTCGTTTCCGTGACTATGGTTACTTCGTTCCAATGAACAGCACAGGGCACCAAGCCACGGTTAAAGGAGCATTCTACGTAGATTCAGTATCTGTAAGCCAATTAAAGGAATATGCACGTGATGCAGAAAAATCACAAGAAGAGATTGACGCGATTACGGAACATGAAATGCGTTATACCTTTATGGCTGATGGTGTTGTAATCGAATAATATGCGATTCAACTTATCAATACTCATTGTGGTTGTTGCGTTAAACGCATGTAAGACCAAGCCAAAAAATGACGCTGCAGAAATGTATGAAGCTTCAGCGTTGTCAGAAACTATGCGCACCATGGTCGAATTCTCAAAGCAAGCAAAAGCAAATCTTGCTAAGGGTAACGCTATCGACTCTATACCAGAGGAAATTTGGCAGATGGCAAAAGCTACTGGAACCCGCGGCGAGCATTTAGAATCTGATTTTCAGACACTTGCACCTCCTTACCTTGAAGCCCTAAAAGGAATCGAAAGAGGAGATTCTCAATCGTATTATTATCGAAAGTCGATTGACGCCTGTAAAGCGTGTCATAGCAGATATTGCGGTGGCCCGATGGCGATTATAAACCAATTGGACTAAGTGCAAAAGCACTGAAGACGGATCTATATAAGAAATAGAGGTAATAGGGGTTTGAATAACTTCATGCATTTAAGAATTGATTACCCAAACTTAATAAAATTTAACGACCTCAGCTCTTCAACCCACTTACCATGCGAGGCTTTCCTTGTAAATCATCATAAACCTTAACGTTTAGATAATCGCTGGCACTAAGCAATTGAGCGACCTTGTCAGCATACAATTCATGTACCTCAAAATACAATGCCCCACTTTGTTTTAGATTGTCGGACGCATACATCACGATAGCGTTATAAAAAAGTAATGGATTATCGTTACTTACGAATAAAGCGGTATGTGGTTCGTGCTTCAGCACTTGTTCCTGCATATCTGATTTATCGGTTTCCAGTACATACGGTGGGTTGCTTACAATGACATCTAAACCGGAGGTATAGAATGACTTCGGTTGAAGGATATCTTCCTGGTAGAAAGCAACTTCAGTGTTTTTAAGCAGCTCACTTCCATTTCTTCTCGCCACCACAAGCGCTTCATTCGACACATCGCATGCGTATATAGACCAATTGTTTCGATGTTTTGACAGATTAACTGCTATGGCGCCACTACCGGTGCCTATATCCAATACTTTAAGCGCATGCTGATTTTGTTGATTCAGAATTAATTGCACCAATTCTTCAGTCTCTGGCCGAGGTATCAAAACGGAATGGTCTACATAAAACGCATCGTCCATGAAGTAGGCCGTATTATCTATGTATTGAACGGGTTCTTTTGCGGTTAAGCGTTTCAATGCAGCATAGAGCTCATCGCGTTGCGCTTCTGGAAGTTCTTTGTCAGGTGCTAACACAGCGTCGGTCTTCTTAATGCCGAAAAATGACTCCAATAAACGGTAAAACAACTGGTTGGCTATCCTGTCAGAATAATCACCTGAGAGTTCATCTCTAAATTGCTTTCGAATGCCGTTTAAACTTGAATACATTTGTGGTCGAAATTACAATCCATTGTCGGAACATAAACACATAAAATACATGGAGCGGTGTTTTGAGCTTGCAAAAAAAGGACACCCCCTAACCTACCCCAATCCACTCGTTGGATCTGTAATTGTGCATAAGGAAAAGATAATCGGTGAAGGTTACCATACGGGTTATGGTCATTCGCATGCAGAAGTCGAAGCCATTGCAGCCGTTAAAGACAAATCTTTGCTATCATCGTCGACATTGTACGTCAACCTTGAGCCGTGCGCCCATCATGGCAAAACACCTCCTTGCGCTGATCTTATCATTACGCATAAAATTCCACGTGTTGTAATTGCGAATTTAGACCCGCACGATAAAGTGGCTGGAAAAGGTATTGCAACCTTGAAACGCTCAGGTATTGATGTAACTACAGGGATCCTCGAAGAAAAAGGAGCCGTTTTAAATCGTCGATTTATGACGTTTCATAGTCAGAGTAGACCATACATTGTGCTTAAATGGGCAGAAACAGCCGATAGATTTATGGGCCGAGATCCTAATGACAGTAACCAGGCTAAATCAATTAGCAACGAGGTTGCGAACCTATACGTTCACCAATTAAGAGCCGAATCAGGTGCAATATTTGTCGGCACTAATACCGCCATTGAAGACAACCCTAGCTTAACAACCCGATTGGTTAATGGGAAAAACCCTTTACGTATTTTATTAGATGTGGAAGGTAAAGTCCCTGCTACACACAACCTTTTGGCAGACGGGTATCCAACAGTTGTAATCGGTAAGAAGCGAAAAGGTGTGAACGTAGAATTTGAACAAGTACTTGCTGAGGATTCGATATTCGACACGATAAATAAAGTTTTGTTGTTGCGGAACATCGACCAAGTACTAATTGAAGGTGGCGCAAATATTCTTACACAGTGTATCGCACAAAACTATTGGGATGAAATGCATGTCATACAAAGCCAAGACCATTGGGGTATCGGAACAAAAGCACCGCAATTACCCAAATTAAAAGCTACAAACGAATTTACTTTACAAGACAACTTAGTACACGTGTACCATAACAAATAACCATGTTTCTGCTCCTTAGCATTCTATGCTCAACAATTATTAATCTTGTTTTTCGGTATTTCCCCAAATACCAGGTAGACAACCAACAGGCCATAGCGGTCAATTATTGGACCTGCATTGCCACAGGTTTATTGACCTCAGACATCTCTTTGCACGTTTTGGTTGACAATTACCAAACCAGTTGGGGTCCTTACACTGCACTGCTAGGACTTTTGTTTGTTTCTGTATTCTTCGGAATGGCTGTTACTGCTCAAAAATATGGTATTAGCGTGTCGGTTATTGCAGCCAAAATGGGTGTCATATTTCCTGTGTTGTACGCGTTCTTCTTTTTAAAAGAAGGCCTTACAGCACTGTTAATCATAGGAATTGTGATGAGCTTGGTTAGCGTTTATTTCGTAAGTAAAAAAGACAAAAGTTTTGCAACCTCAAAAACAAAATGGGTGTTGCTCTTGCCTTTATTTGTGTTGCTTGGCAGTGGTGTTATTGACACCTCGCTAAAAATAATCGAGCAACAGATAATCGGTCAATCGCCAGCAGCGGCAACCATTATGATCTTCTGCGCAGCTGCATTATTAGGTACTGCGATAACCATATATAGAATCGTAACTAAAAAAACCGTTTTAACGCGGCAAAATTTGGTTGGAGGAATTGTTCTAGGCATACCTAATTACTTCAGCATATTCTTTCTGCTTAAGGCGCTACAGTCCGATTTCTTTACCACCTCTCAGGTATATCCGCTTAACAATGTGGGAATTGTTGTTCTTTCGACGGTATTGTCTGTCATTATCTTCAAAGAACGATTGAATAAAAAAAACATCATTGGTATTGTTATGGCTCTGGTCGCTATTGTTTTAATTAGTTTGCCTTAAGAAACATGGAAGGCACTTTTAAAACGATAGATAAACCATCGGAAGTTCTACATAAAGACAGAGGATCTAAGTTTATTGGTTTGGCATGCCCTGTTGAGAATGATGAGGAGTTAAAAAACACGTTAAATCAACTACGTGCTCAGTATGCTGATGCGACGCACGTTTGTTACGCCTACCGAATGGGGTTAACCGGCGAAAATTACCGTGCAAACGATGATGGAGAACCAAGCAATTCAGCAGGACAGCCCATCCTTCGTGAAATAAAGTCGAAAGACTTAACACATATATTGGTAGCCGTTGTTCGTTATTATGGAGGCAAGAAATTAGGTGTTTCCGGATTAATAGATGCCTATGGGAGTGCAGCAAAACAAGCCATAGAAGCTTGCACTATCGTTAGTAAAACAATTCAAAAAACATGTTGGTTGAAGCATCTTGGTGCCAAAGATTTTCAGGTGTATGAATTGGCCAACAGGCTAAATTTTACAATCATTCAACCTCCGAATATCCCAGGAGGTTTTTTTGAAATAAAATTATCCAAGTCTAAATACGATGAATTTAATGACCATCTTGAATCATTACCCAATTTTGAACTAACCGATAAACCTAATGGTCTCTAAAGGCGTTAACTTTACATAATGAAAAATTGGTTGTTGGTGTCTTTCCTTTGTATAGTTTCTCAGTTTGCTGTAGCACAAATTGCCATAGTACAAGATCAATCAGGTGACATCCAGATACCAGCAGTTAACATTTATACAACAGATAAGTCTTTCGCCACCGAGGAAGACGTTACTAAGTTTTTAGAGCAGGAGCACGATATCCTCAGCCTGCCAGGCTACGTAACAACATTGATTCGTTCTACAAAAAGCTTAACAGGGAAGCATTTTACATATTCCGTTAAAAAGAACGGTTATCCGATCCACAATGCCCAAATTCGGATTCACACAGATTTAGTTGAAAATGTTTTGTTTATGCAAGACAATGTGCCTTTTATCGACATTATCTTCCCAGAAAACCAGAACAAAACAAAAAAAGTCATCGTACTTAGTAACGGTATTTGGGCACTAGCTGATTTTGAAAAACTTCATGACGCCTTCGATTCAGAACGCATTATCGTTGATGGTGAAGTTCAAGGTCTAATAACTCAAAAACTATTCTATACAGTACCAGACACACAAGTTAAGGCACAAGTATTTCTGGTAAACCCCCTAAACACGGCAGAAAAATCATATGGTTCACCATACATAGATTCATCAGATTTAGATGTTCCGCAACTCAATGCAGAACGTAAATGGGTTGACATGACAGCAGAACACGAAAACGATACTTTTTGGCTAAAATCAGACAGATACTATTTTGGAAACGTAAGTAACCCTATCACACCACAAACTTTCTCGTTAACAGATACCTTTTCTTTTAAACGCAGTCAATATCAATTTGAGGATGTGAACGCTTTTTACCACATCACAAACATGAGTAACCACGTAGAGCAGTTAGGATTCTCAAATGCTTTACCCGACACGTTAGTTATTGATGCACACGGATACAATGGCAGTGATTTTAGTTCTTTTAATTACGGTGTTTCACCGGTCGAACTAGAATTTGGTGAAGGAGGGGTTGATGATGCAGAAGACGGAGAAATTGTCGTTCACGAGTTTTCTCACGCTTTGGCATTTGTGGCTGGTGGTGACTCCTATGCCAACACCAGAGACCGAAGTGCAATGGAAGAAGGAAATGCTGATTACTTTAGTGCCTCATATTCAAAATCTTATACAGATTTTGCCTGGAAAAAAATGTTCAATTGGGATGGTCACAATCCTTTTTTTGAGGGTGTAACCATTGGTGCTAAACTGCAGTACCCTCAAGACATGACGGGTAACTCCAATGCAGATCGTGAAATTTGGTCTACCCCTTTAATGTGTATTTATGATAAAATTGGACGTGCCTCATGTGACTCTTTAGTGCTGGAGCATTTATTCTATCAATACAAAACTGCCACGATACCTGACATGGCTAACATACTGTTAACAGTTGATTCTTTGCTTTTCAACAAGCGTTACCATCAAGACATAAGGTCTTGTTTTTCAGTGCATAACATACTTTTAAGCGAAGGAAAAAAACTTGAATTTAACCAGTTGTTCAATGCCTATAACACAGACGGTTTTAGTACCGGAATGGAGGATGCATCTATCTTGAGTAAGTCTGGACAACGATTTGGTTACACCATATCAAACGACATAGGTCAGGTGATTTCCCAAGAATCAAACGTTTTACAGTTAAACGTTCCGACCCAGGAGTTCAAGTCCGGAATATATTTTGTAGAATTGAAGTTAGACGGATTTACCTCTTTTCTAAAAATAATAAAATACTGATGGACGGCTGGAAAGAAGAAAACAATCAATTAATAAAAACCTTTGTATTCAAGAATTTTCTTGATGCGACTCGATGGATGTTTGACGTATCCGAAGCGATAGAAGAGCTTAACCACCACCCTGAGTGGAGTAACGTTTACAACAAGGTAATGGTTAATTTATGTACGCACGATGCTGGTAATATGGTCACAGACAAAGATTATGATTTGGCAAGACTGTTAGATTCAGCATTTGCAAATTTTAAATAAAGCGTTGTAGCAGGTCCAAATTGAATCAAATAACGCTGTATAGTAAAGCCACCACAGAGCGATTAACATATATTGCTCAATTGGTTTTTGAACAACTTTTAGGGTTAGAACTTAGCCTGACTTCCGACGTTGATACGTTTTTATCTTCTACATCTATACAACTCAACTATTCAAACAACTCAGATCTTCCAGGTCTTCAAATAAAACCGTATAAATTGCTTTTTGAAGAAGACATTAAACCTATACGGATTGAATTAGGCCAAGAATGGAATAATTTGCCGTCCCTAATCATAGAAGGCTATCAGCACTTCGATTTATTAGCAATTAGCTTTTACTTGGTTTCGAGATTTGAGGAATATGTTCCTTTTGAGAAAGATGCCCATAATCGATTTACGGCTTCACAAAGCTGTTTACTAAAATTTGGATTACTACAACGTCCTATTGTCAATGAATGGGCGTTGGGTTTATTAAACCAACTAATCACCCAAAACACTGATTTACAGACAACACCACGTCAATTTAATTACGTTTCTACCATAGACATAGACCAGGCATGGAAATATCGTAACAAGGGATTTTTGCGATCTGTTGGAGGATTGGTAAGGGATAGTGCCAGGCGAAGTTGGCAGGAAGTGAAAGATAGAGTCTCCGTTTTAACCAATCAAAAAGCAGATCCATTTTACAACTTTGATTGGCAAGACAAGGTTCATCAAAAATTTAAGACTTCTGTAAACTACTTTATTCAAATAGGTAAACGCGGAAAGTTCGATAAAAACACAGATGTTTCCAATGCTGAGTTCCAGCGTTGTATTAATCGAATAAACGATACGTATACCATTGGAATACACCCATCTTACCGTTCGAACTACGAACACGCTTTAGTCGCCAAAGAACACCAAATGCTTGAAAATATTGTTGCCCACGATATTGTGCATAGCCGACAACATTTTTTGATGCATAAAATGCCAGAAACCTATGTAACACTTGAAGATATTGGTATTACAGAAGACCATACGATGGGATATTCCACGCACTTAGGGTTTCGCGCTGGAATAGCAGCCCCTTTTCACTTCTTTAATTTAACCACCAACAAGGTCACTAATCTTGAATTAATTCCTTTTTGCTGTATGGATATTACGCCATTGCATTATATGAACCAACCTCCTCAACAGGCTGTTGCAACCATTATTGAGCTTATGGAGCGGGTTAAGAATGTGGGTGGATTATTTGTGAGCTTATGGCACAACGAATCAATGAGTGAAGATGGCAGATGGCAAGGTTGGCGTACTGTGTACAGCCAAATGGTTGAACACGCGTATACACTAAACGCCGACGATGAGAAGTAAGGTAAGCCTTTTAGTCATACTTGTTCTCCTTGTTGGCCTGGTATCCAGATCTGAGTTTGCACTTCAATTCGTACCACTAGGTGTTGGTGACGCGCTTTATGGAACATTAATGTACTTTCTTGTGCGATGGATACGGATACATAACCGTCCTGCACAGATATTTTGGATTGCCCTCTCTATTTGCTTTGCTATTGAATTCTCACAACTCATCACTGCAGATTGGTTTGAAGCAATACGAAATACTTCCATTGGAAAGCTCGTATTGGGCAATAATTTCAAACCGTCAGATTTTATATACTTGGCAATTGGTGTTACCGGTGGATTGGTAATCGACAAGAAGTTTTTGGGAGGGAATGAGGGATTGAAGGAATGAAGGATTGAAGGATTGAAGATTTCCCGCTCCTCTATAATCTACGCTCTCAGTTATCCTGCAGTTAAGACTAACCTACTCACCAAAGCTAGAGCTAACAACCAACTCCTTTGTGCCATGGCTCCAGTTGTAAAAACCTTCACCAGACTTAACACCAAGTTTACCTGCGTTTACCATGTTTACCAGTAACGGACATGGAGCATATTTGGGGTTTCCGAAACCAGTGTATAAAACGTCTAATATCGCTTTACATACATCTAGCCCGATAAAATCAGCCAGTTGAAGTGGCCCCATTGGATGTGCCATACCAAGCTTCATAACGGTATCAATTTCGTTTACTCCGCCAGCACCTTCAAACAATGTGTAAATGGCTTCATTGATCATCGGCATTAAAATTCTATTGGCGATAAACCCAGGATAGTCGTTAGCCATTGCAGGAACCTTCCCTATGTCTATTGATAGCTTCTCAATGGTATCCGTCACCTCTTTAGACGTACAGTAACCCGTTATTATCTCAACCAACTTCATCACGGGAACCGGATTCATAAAATGCATACCGATTACCATTTCAGGTCTTTTTGTTGCCGCAGCTAATTCCGTAATCGAAATCGACGAAGTATTGGTAGCCAAAATGCAATGCTCTGGTGCTGCTTGGTCAACTTCTTGGAAAATTTTCTTTTTAAGGTCTAATCTTTCAGTTGCTGCTTCCACTACCAAGTCGCAACCTGCAACTCCTGTTAAAACATTGGTGAACGTTTCAATTCTGTTTAAACTATCCGTTTTAACATCCTCGCTAATTTTACCTTTCGCAATCTGGCGATCGAAGTTTTTAGCTATGACTTGTAGTGCTCGATCTAGCGCATCTTGCTTAATATCAATAAGGTGAACATTATAGCCATTTTGTGCAAACACATGTGCAATACCATTACCCATTGTACCAGAACCAATTACTCCTACGTTTTTCATACCGTTGTTTTTATGGGCGCAAATTTAGTCATTGTATGGACAAAAAAATACATAATAAAGAGTGTGTAACGATCAAGCTGCTGCGCTTAAAATCTGAGTGAGAATCCTGCGGAGGGCAACACTTTACGGTTCACCACAATAAAGCTAGGCTGCGGCTTAAACGCCAGATCTTCATTGACGTCAAACTCTCGTAGATGCGCATCTACGTTAGCATCAATGATCTGAAGGATATATAGAAGCCCTAAACCCAGAATCATTTGGTCACGTGTTTTTCTGTAATAGTTACGTTCACTTCTTATTTTATCGACCGCAAGATCTGCGTACAAATAGTTTATCGTTGTTGAGTCGTCATCCAGTTCAGCTATCAACGAACTTTGATACCCTTTTAAACTATCCGTGTTTATTTTAAGCCCATAGCCAAGTCCTGCGCCTGCAGCATATAACAATCCTACTTTCCAATATTTCTTGTTGTACACCTGCCCCAGTCCTGGAATAATAGCAGACATGATGGTCGCTTTCTTAGGGCTGTGCACCTCTCCAGAGTCTTTTAAAGGCAAGATGTAGCTGGACTGATTCAGTTCCATACATTTGTCTTTGAAACTAAACTGTGCTTTGCACTTCGTGTGCATAGAACCAACTACCAAAAGACAAATAATGAGGCGTACCATGTCTTTGGCAAAATTAGTTGAATCCATTAATCTAAACCCTTAATTCGACTAAATGTGGCGCATCTTCTCTAAGATATCTGCCAAGTGAGGTTTGTCGTCGAAGTGAATGATAATTTTCCCTTTCTCCCCTTTTACAGCGGCAAACTCGACTCCAGACCCTAAACGTTCAATAAGTAATTCGCGATATGGTTTAAATTCCTTAAAATTAGCTTTGGGTGCTGGGGATTCTGCATCCATAGCTTTTTCAGTTGGTTTTGGAACTGCACCGGTAGATTGATATTCTTTAACCAGCTCCTCTACTTTTCTTACAGACAAACCTTCTGCAACAGCTCTTTTGCAGATGTAGTCTTGCACCGATAGGTCTTCAATATTAATTAAAGCTCTTGCATGACCCATTGATATTTCATTTCTCCTTAAAGCCCCTTGGATTGATTCTGGTAACTTAAGCAGTCTCAGGTAATTGTTAACGGTACTTCTTTTTTTACCAACTCTTTCGCCAAGCTCTTCTTGTCTTAAACCACATTCGTCTAACAATCGCTTATAACTCAAAGATATTTCAATGGCATTTAAGTCTTCACGTTGAATGTTCTCAATCAACGCCATTTCTAACATTTCTTGATCATTCGCAAGCCTCACATAAGCAGGAATACGCTCAAGGCCAGCAATAATACTGGCACGTGTACGCCTTTCACCACTTATTATTTCATACTTGTCATTGCCAATTTTTCGAACCGTTATAGGCTGAATAACACCATGAATCAAAATAGATTCAGCTAGTTCACTTAATGCTTCGTCCTCAAATTCGTTTCTTGGTTGGAATGGATTTGCTACAATCTGAGACAATGCAATGGTAGCAACTGAATTTACCGCGCCCTCTGATAACGTTGAAACGTCGTCATTAGAATTTTCCAACAATGCCCCTAACCCTTTTCCTAATGCGTTTCGTTTTGCCATTACTGTAATATCTTTTCGGCTGTAGCCATTTTTGTCATATTGTTTTTCTGGAGAATCTCACGTGCTAAATCAAGATAATTAACACTGCCCCTGGCAGTAGCATCATGTTCTAGCACTGGTAATCCAAAGCTTGGAGCCTCACTTAATTTCGTATTTCGCTGAATAATGGTTTCAAAAACCATTTCTTGAAAATGGAGCTTCACTTCATCCACAACTTGGTTCGAAAGACGTAGTCGACTATCGTACATCGTCAACAATAAACCTTCTATCTCCAAATTAACATTGATACTACGCTGAATAATCTTTACGGTGTTAAGCAACTTGCCCAAACCTTCAAGTGCGAAATACTCACACTGTACCGGAATGATTATGGAATCAGTTGCGGCTAGTGCGTTTGTGGTAATCAAACCTAGCGATGGAGAGCAATCTATAATTACAAAATCATACGCCTCATTAACACGTGATAGAATTCGTTTCATCAATTTCTCGCGGTTAGGCAAATCGATCATTTCAATCTCTGCTCCAACCAAATCAATATTTGATGGAAGTAAATCCAAATTTGAATTCGTCGTATTAAGCAATATGTCATCCGGACTAATATCCTGAACAAGAGCCTCGTACAACCCGATTTTCACATTCTTAGGATCAAAACCAAGACCAGATGTAGAATTTGCTTGAGGGTCTGCATCAACCAACAACACTTTATACTCTAGAATCGCTAAGCTGTAAGCCAAGTTAATTGCAGTAGTAGTCTTCCCTACACCACCTTTTTGATTCGCAATACAAATCGTTTTTGTCATAGTCTTAATTTTAAAAGTCCAATTTTTCTCCAACTTGTGGAAGGAGTAATTCAACCCCTTTATCACGAAATGCATTATGTGCATCATCGTGGTTTATTTTTATAATATCGAAGGTGTCGTAATGCATTCCAATTGCTTTTTTTGCTCCACAAAACGTGGCTGCAATAGCTGCATCTTTCGCACCCATCGTAAAATTATCCCCTATTGGTAATACAGCACCGGTTAACTCAAACTCATCTCCAATAAGTTTCATATCAAGCGTTAGTCCTGTGTCTCCGGCAAAGTATATACAATCATTAGATCCCTTTATTACAAACCCAACCGAGTTTCCTGCATAACTTCCATCTGGGAATGAACTGCTATGGGCAGCGATCACAACCTTGTATTGAATACCCTTGCTTGTAAAAACTCCCCCATGGTTCATGGGTCTACAATTCGTATAGCCTTGTTTTTCTAACCACAGGTATATTTCGTAATTACAAACCACTAGCGCACCCGTTTGATTTGCCAATTCAACAAGGTTACCAATATGGTCCCCATGTCCATGCGTAACCAGAATGATATCAGCTTCAATTTGAGCCAAATCAATATCTTTGGCCAGTGGGTTTTCCGTCACAAATGGGTCCGTCACAATGCGCACATTGTCGATTTCCATTCGGAAACAAGAGTGACCTAAATACCATATTTTTGCCATGCTTGTGATTCTAAGACAGGCTCAAAACTAATTTTAAATCGGTAGGATAAATGAACAGGATATTGGTACTTATTCACATAGGAATGCTGTTAATATCCTGCAATTCGTCCAATAAACAAGAAGCAAGGACTGTATTTAGTTACAATTCGGAAAATGGTATTACATCACTTGACCCCGCATTTGCCTCATCGCAAGACAACATTTGGGCTGTAAATCAAGTGTTTAATGGTTTGGTTCAACTCGATAACCAACTACAACCTATACCCAGTATTGCAAAGAGCTGGCAAATCGACTCATTTGGAAAGATATACACATTTACCCTTAAAAAAGACGTTTATTTTCACGACAACGCATGCTTTCCAAACAAGTCCCGAAATGTAACGGCTCATGATTTTGCCTATAGCTTTAAACGCATAATAGATTCCAAAACAGCTTCACCAGGGGCATGGATTTTTAACGACAAAATAGCCAACAATGGATTTGTAGCGGTCAATGACACGATATTTCAAATTCACCTCAAGCAAGCCTTCGCCCCATTTCTAGGTATGCTTGCCATGCCATATTGTGGTGTGGTGCCAAAAGAAGCCATTAAAAAATACGGAAAGTCATTTTCTCAAAACCCTGTAGGAACGGGCCCGTTTACATTTTTCTTATGGGAAAAGGACGTTAATCTAGTGTTACATAAAAACCCAAATTACTTTGAATATGATCAAGGTAAAAGGTTGCCTTATCTAGACGCTGTATCCATTTCATTTATTGCCAACAAACAAATGGCTTTGCTTCAGTTTTTGGATCAAAAACTAGATCTGTTTAATGGCATTACGAGTACGACCAAAGACATCATTTTAAATGACGATGGCAACCTTCATGATAAGTTACATGGATACATTTCGCTTGAAAAGAAGGCGTTTTTGAACACCGAATATTTAGCCATTCAGGTTGATAGTGTAACCGCTACCACCCCATGGGATAACGTCCATTTTCGGCGCTCCATAAACTATGCAATCGACAGAAAAGCCATGATACGCTACCTACGAAACGGCGTTGGAAACCCAGCGGAAGGTGGATTCATTCCTCTTGGTCTTCAAGGTCATGTTTCGAACCCTACATACGGATATAGCTACAACAAAGAGAAAGCGATTGCAGAACTAAAATTGTCTGACTACGCTAGCAATCCTAGTCCCATTGTGGTATCAACCACCAAGGACTATCTCGATTTATGTATCTATATTCAAAAACAACTTAGCGAGATTGGTATTAACTGTGAAATAAATGTATTGCCATCCTCGGAGGTCAAAGAGCAAAAACGTAACGGAAATTTAGCATTCTTTCGTGCAAGTTGGATAATGGATTACCCAGATGCCGAAAACTATCTCTCATGCTTTTATAGCAAGAATTTTGCTCCTAATGGTCCTAATTATACTCATTTTAAGAATATAGACTATGATGCACTGTATGAGCAAAGTCTAATCGAAACGAATGACAGTACACGTATTGATTTATACCGTAAAATGGATCAAATCATATTGGAGGATGCTCCGATTGTTGTTTTGTTTTACGACCAGAGTATCAGGCTCTTAAATAAACGTGTTCAAGGCTTGGTGAACAACCCCTTGAATATTCCTATGTTGAAGTATGCTCGGATTAAGAAGGATTGAAGGGTTGAAGGATTGAGGGATTGAGGGAATGAGTGAGTTAGACACATACAGGCACTTTACTATGCATAAGCCCTATGGCTATATGACCCAATTTGTGTATAACAACAAACGCAAAAAAAAGCTTTTGGGAGAGCTGTATGAATTCCCGGAAGGCACGATGGCTATTGGTCGATTAGATGAACACTCTGAAGGTCTTCTATTTCTCACTACAAATGGTAAAGCAAGTGCACTGGTTAGAGGTCGTAAAATAGAAAAAGAATACCATGTCCAAGTTGATGGGATTATTACTCAAACTGATATCGACAGGTTAAAAAAGGGAGTTGAGATTGGGATAAATGGCGTGAAATATCAAACTTTACCTTGTGAGGCCAGTTTGCTGTCTAACCCCGATTACCCAGAAAGGTCAAGGCGTGTTCGCGATGACAGACATGGACCCACAAGTTGGGTATCTATTACAATAAAAGAAGGTAAGTTTCGTCAAGTCAGAAAAATGACTGCTGCTGTTGGGTTCCCAACATTGCGACTCATTCGTTACCGGATAGGCGAAACGACCATAGAAGGCCTACTTTCTGGAGAAGTAAAAGAAGTGGAACAATTTACGCTTTAGTGCAAAGGTTATAACTTGTTAAGCACCTTAATTACCTTTTTCAGGGATTTCTTCATTTTCTTATCTGCCTGTTGATCACTTGTTTGTTGAAGGTACTCCACAACTGAATTTAATTGTAATCCATCAGTAGAATGAAGCGCTTTAGATGCCTCTAAAGCATTCAATAGAAACGCATCACGCAATTCGGCACTCTCTTTAACTGAAGTCCAAGTGGCTGCGCGCACATTAAATATGATACTGTGCTGGATATAGCGGTTGACATTGGGATTTTTAGATATTTCTCTTTTTTCAAATTCAACAGTTTTATTTAAAATTGGTATCCAAAGATCCAAATACCGTCTAACAATCACCTCACTGCCAGAATTTACAGCTAGAGTATGTAAATGCTCTAAAACACTACTCGCTACTGCTGGCTCAGCCCATAAGTATCGCGATATAATAGCAAGTGTTTTACCTGCTGTATTAATATCTGCATGTTTGGCGATGGCAGAAAACCACCTAGAATACCAGTCTTTAAGACCTTCAGTATCACCCACATCGATTAAATATCGTTCAATACGAAAATAGAGCATGCCTCTGCTTAACCAGTCAATAGAGGAAGACTCATTTTCTAATAATCGTAAAAAGTAAGCCTCTGCCTTATAATATTCACCGAGCCTCACAAGGTTATCTACAACAGCAAGCATAGATCCTTCAAAACCATACAAGGGGTCTTCTCCTGTCTCTAGCTGGTTTTCCAATACATTCACCCATTCTTGATCGATGACCTCCAGTTTATCCAATTGTAAATGACGTGAGTAAAACTCTCGCATGCCAGACATTGCCCAACGATATTTGCGCGTACTTTGTACCTTCCTGATATCATACCATCTTTGATAAGCAGATTCAGCATTAGCAAATTCCCCGTGCTGTTCATACACCTGACCATAATTATAAAAGGTAACAGCACGTAAGTCAATCATTGCATTTGACGCCGTTAAAGGCAGAGCAGAATCTAAAATCATAATTGCCGAATCGCGACTCGAACTACTTTGATAGAGCGCTATCTGATTCATATCCTCGACGCGCAAGGAGTCAGATTTAAAATCGTGGCGCCCCTCTAATAACTGAAGTTCTTGCTTTAGAACTTTAATCTTTACAGCACTTAAAGATTGTGCCGACACGTTTAAAACGCTTAAAAATAAGGTAACCATTAGTGCTACCAATCGATTATGAATCACTTTGTTGAACCGTTTACTACTGAGATGCAAATTCGCGAATTATTGCACAAAACCATAATGAATTTTTATATTCGTTTATGCATGTTGTTATTACTGGTGCCACAGGAGAGATAGGCAAATGCCTGCTCCCACTGCTTATTGACGAAAACAATATTTCGAAAATCACAATTGTCGCACGTCGTGCTTTAGATATAGATCACCCCAAACTAACTCAACTAATTACGGACTTCAATCAACTCTCTGAGGCAGCCATTGGCGACGCTGATTGTGGTGTATGTTGCTTAGGAACAACTATGGCCAAAGCCGGAAGTAAAACTGCATTTGAACAAGTAGATTTTGACTTCGTAGTCGCTTTCGCCAAATTGGTTAAACAGTCGAACGCTACACAATTTCATGTGGTTTCGGCATCCGGTGCTAACAAAACGTCTTTCTTTTTCTATAACCGAGTTAAAGGAGCAATGGAAGAAGAAATACGGAACATTCTTTTTAATACCACCTGCATTTACAGACCCTCTTTACTAGATTCAAATCGGGCGGAAAAACGACTAGGTGAGCAAATTGCCATACGCATATTTCGCATGCTAAACCCTTTATTCATAGGCTCCTTAAAGCGTTTTAAAAGTATTAAAACGTCACAAGTAGCGCTGGGTATCTTTACCCGAATCAAGCAACCACCAAAGGGTTTTCACATCGTAAACTCCGAGGTTATATAACGCTTAGTTCTGATTTAAAATTAATGGCAGTCCGCTTTTCCCACTACCTATAACCACCGTTTTTGCGTTCGGAGATTTAGCGAGTTCCAGTGTTGCCTGAATGCCTTTCTCCTTTAAGATTTTATCTGTAAGTGACGCGTTTAATATTCTATTCGCTGCGGCTTTACCTTCAGCTTCAATTTTTTGCTTCTCTGCTTCTTTGGTTGCCTTTTGCAGCCTGAATTCATATTCCAATGATTCTTGCTCTTGCTTTAGTTTGCGTTCAATAGCTTCCTTAATGGTAGTTGGAAGTGTTACGTCTCTCACTAAAACCTCGTTTAATTGAACATATTGCTTGTCCAATATTTTTTTAGTTTCTAAATATATTTCTTCTTGGATGACGTCTCGTTTAGAAGAGTATATCTGCTCTGGTGTATATCGTCCGACAACACTTCTAGTAGCCGATCTTGCTGCTGGTTTCACAACTCTATCTAGGTAGTTTTCCCCCTTAGTTTTATGTAAGAATCCAAGGTCAGCATTTGCCGGTTTAAACCACAAAGAAAGGTCCAAAGCAATTTCTAGACCATTAGAAGATAAAACAGCCATGTTTTCATGTGCTTCTTGCTGTCTTACTTCATATACAAAAACTTGGTTCCATGGCGCCACGAGGTGGAAACCCTCTCCAAGCACCTCTTCAGTGTTTACCCCACCGTTAAATCGCTCATAAAGCACTCCTGCTTCTCCTGAATGAATAGTGACAAAAGATTTAAAAAGGACAATTAATAAAATGAGGCCTACTGCGCCACCAATAATTGTTAGTTTGTTTAGTTGTGGTGATTTATATACTGTGTTCATACGTTTTGTTTAAAGTACAACAATGTTACAGATAAAAAGTTACGGTTAACTACTTCAAAGAATCCCATTTAACGAATTACCTTCGTCACTTAATATATTCTTTTGAAGGCAGAAATAATTACCATCGGTGATGAGATTCTTATCGGTCAAGTAATCGACACTAATTCGGCATGGATTGGTCAACAACTTAACCCATTAGGCTGGGATGTGACGCGGATTACAACCATTTCTGATACAGCAAGCGCGATCACCAAATCACTGGACAACGGCATAAACAATAGTGATTTAATCATTATGACTGGTGGCCTTGGCCCAACAAAAGATGATATCACTAAAAAGACACTTTGCACCTATTTTGGTGTCGATTTGATCTTCGACGAAACGGCGTTTAAAAACGTGGAACGGATATTTAATCATTTAAAAAGGGAAGTCACACAAGTCAACCGCGATCAAGCACTGATACCTGCGAATGCCAAAGCGTTGCAAAACAACTTTGGGACAGCTCCAGGACTTTGGTTCGAAGCCAATAATTGTATTATAATTTGCTTACCAGGTGTGCCATATGAAATGAAGGACATCCTAAGCAATTTTGTTTTCCCTCAACTTAAAAAGAGGTCGTCAGATATTGTGTCTCACCGCACCTTGGTTGTTTCTGGCATTCCCGAATCGTTAATTAGTGAACAAATAGAGTCGATTGAACTTAGCTTACCTGCTGAATTAAAAATTGCGTATTTGCCCAATTATGGTGTTGTTCGGCTCCGTATTTCAGGTAAAGGAAAAGACGCAGCAAAGATTGAGGCTGAGCTTAACAAAACTGTTTCATCCATAGAAAACATCCTCGGCAAACATGTGATTGCTAACAGTGACAAACGGATAGAAGAAGTCGTTGGAGACTTACTTTCGATAAGAAAAGAGTCGGTTTCGGTGGCCGAAAGTTGTACAGGTGGATTTGTTGCTCACTTGATAACTTCAACGCCTGGAAGTTCGGCTTATTTCCCAGGATCTGTAGTTACGTATTCATACGAAAATAAAACCGAAGTACTCGGTGTGGATGCCGAATTATTATGGAACAAAGGCGCTGTAAGTCAGGAGGTTGTTGAAAAAATGGCGAAGGCTGTTAGACTGAAAAACAATACCGATTATGGTGTCGCAATATCAGGAATTGCTGGCCCATCAGGCGGCACTGAAGACAAACCTGTTGGTACGGTTTGGATGGCTGTAACCAATGGAACAAAAACTCAAAGCAAAGTATATCATTTAAAAGGTGATCGACGTCAAAATATTGAACGATCAGGCAACCTGGCCTTGGAGCTGTTAAGGCAAATCATACTGGCTTAGCCTAAGCTACTCCTCCTTGACCCGTTCAACTTTGGTGACAAAATATTTGGTGTCGCCTAGAAAAAATACATTCATATATTTCTCCTCATAATACAGTTTAACCCGATAACCGCCATCTATGGCATTGTCAATATCTTGAAGAACTTCGTCGTTTGAGGATTTGACGCTAAAATGCCAAATACTGGAGGTGATGTCACCATTACCCTCAGAAAACCCACCCGTGTTTAACTGGCCTTCATAGGTTTTAAACATCACACCCTTCTTACTCATCTTAATGAGCTCTCCCGCTCGTTTTCCTTCACTGAAATTTACATAAATAACAAACGTGAATATCAAAGTTGAAACGGCAATAGTGATGAACAATAACCACAGAAGAATTTTCTTGAACATAATATTTTTTTAAAGTCAGTTTTTAAATATGGAAACGACTATACCTCGAAAGTATTAAACTTGTTTTAATTTCGCACAAAATAAAGAATATGAAAAAAATAACTCAGGTATTATTCATCGCTTTTATGGCAGTAGCATTTGCAGCTTGTAACGGTGGAGAAAAAACAGCAGATTGCAAAGAAGATTGCAAAAAAGAATGCTGCGCAGAAAAAGACGGCGAAAAATGCGCTGATGACTGTGAGAAAAAATGTTGCTCAGACAAGAAAGGTGGCGAAGAAGCGCACGCTTGTGGCGACGACTGCAAAGAAGGATGCAAACACAATGCTGAAGAAGCTCATGCTTGTGGTGATGATTGTGCAGAAGGATGCACGCACAAAACTGAAGAAGCTCACGTTTGTGGAGATGAATATAAAGAGGGTTGTACAGCAGAAGCGTCTTCTACAGAAGAAGCTCACGCATGCGATGATGCTTGTGCAGAAGGATGTACAGCTAAAAGCTAGTCCGCTTCAAACATATAAAATTTTAAAGCCCAATTATTTGGGCTTTTTTTGTGCCTCATAATGACATCGCACAACATATCTGCTGTAATAATCACGCTTAATGAGGAAGCCACTATTGCAAGGTGCTTAGCGAGTGTTGCCAAGATTTGTAATGAGATTATTGTGTTGGATAGTCATAGCACCGACGATACCGTTCGTATCTGTAACGATTTTGATAGCGTAACATGCATTACAACAGATTGGCTTGGTTATAGCAAAACAAAGAACAAAGGCGCTCAGTTGGCAAAACACACTTTCATTCTTTCAATTGACGCCGATGAAAAATTAGACGAACAGGCCATTGAATCCGTTCGCAATGCAACCTCAAAAGGATTAGAGGGTGCATATTCCTTCAATCGAAAAAACTTTTTTGGTAAAAAGTGGATTAAATATGCTGGTTGGTACCCAGATGTTAAGACTCGCTTATACGACAAAACTACATGTGAATGGTCTGGCGACTTTGTACACGAAACGCTTCAAACCAAAGACGATACGGCAACTCAACACCTTTCTGGCAACATAGAACACTTTACCGTTTCTAATAAAAAACAGCATATAGAAACCGTTCACAAGTATGCCCGTTTAGCAGCCGAACGAGATTTGTTTCATGGGAAATCAAATAATAGCGTAAAAGCGGCATTAAGTGCCTGTGCTCACTTTATTAAAATTTACTTGATAAAGTGGGGATTCTTGCATGGTGGCATTGGATTAGGCATTGCATTCAACTCTGCCATGTCCAAATGGTTACGGTATACATATTGGCAGAAACTAAAGGCGTGAACAAATTTATCTCTAGATACATGATGTGTAAGTAATAGCACAGATATTTGCCCTTCAAATGAAAAAAGAATTCAACAAAAACCTTACACAACTCAACACGTTTGGGATGTCTGTTACTGCCAAGGAGTTTGTTACGGTTACCTCACCCGACCAAATTAAGGATATGGTGAAACAGTCCATTTTTAAATCACCTTTTTTCATTTTAGGAGGCGGAAGTAATGTGCTGTTTACCGATGATTTTGACGGTATAGTTATCAAAAATGAAATCAAAGGGATTCGATTAGTAAAGGAAACGGAAAAAGACGTTACGATTCATGTTGGGGCTGGCGAAAACTGGCATGACACTGTATTGTACACCATAGACCACAACTGGGGAGGAATAGAAAACTTATCTCTCATCCCTGGATGTGTTGGGGCATCTCCAATTCAAAATATTGGTGCCTATGGTGTGGAGTTAAAAGATGTTTTGACACATGTTCATTTCATCGACTTACAGTCTGGAGAAGAACATTCTTTATCGAATGTGGACTGTAAATTTGGATACAGGAACAGTGTTTTTAAACAAGTGCTGAAAAACAAAGTATTTATTACGGGTGTAGAACTGCGTTTGTCTAAACAACACACCTTACATCTTACATACGGAGCAATCATGGATCAACTGTCTTCGGTTGGAATAGACAATCCAACGATTAAAGACGTTAGCGATGCAGTAATCGAAATCCGACAAAGCAAACTGCCTGACCCAAACGCGCTTGGTAACTCGGGGAGTTTCTTTAAAAATCCTGTTATAAGTAAAACACTTTTTGACGAAATTAAAAAATCAAATCCCGATTTACGTTGTTACCCTTCTGACGAATTAAACGTAAAAATTGCCGCGGGATGGTTGATTGAAAAGTGCGGCTGGAAAGGGAAAAAGATAGGCAATACAGGCAGCCATGCAAAACAAGCACTGGTGCTTGTCAATTATGGAGGAGCCACTGGCTTAGAAGTACTCACACTGGCCAATAAAATTATAAAGTCGGTGGAAGAAGCGTTTAATGTAACCTTGGAGCCAGAAGTTAATATAGTATAATGTCATACAACGTATCAAAATCTATCATATACGAAGACAATCACCTGATTGCCGTGAATAAACCTGCGGGTATTTTGGTTCAGGGTGATGTTACGGGAGACCCGTGCTTAAGTGATTACATTAAAGCCTACATCAGAAAAAAATACAACAAACCCGGGGAAGCATATTTAGGAACCATCCATAGATTGGACAGGCCTGTTAGTGGTGTCGTAATATTTGCCAAGACGTCTAAAGCGTTGACCCGTATGAACAAGATGATGCAAGACCACAGCATCAAAAAAACTTATTACGCACTTTTACAGAAAAAGCCACGCAAATTATCTGAGGATCTGACACATTGGTTGGTAAAAATGGAAGACAAGAACGTTTCAAGAGCCCACGACAAAGAAGTAAAGCGCTCGAAGAAATGCATGTTGACCTACAATTATCTCGGAACAGCAAATCACAAGTTTTTGATTCAAGTGAATCTAAAAACAGGAAGATCACATCAGATAAGAGCTCAAATGGCAAAAATTGGTTTTCCGATATCAGGAGACCTGAAATATGGCAGTCGAAAAGGCAAAGGAAGTTTCATCTATTTGCACAGCAAAAGTTTGGAGTTTATCCATCCGGTGAAAAAAGAAAAATTACTTTTGCAATGCCCATTACCTGATGAAGAAAACTGGAATTTCTTTTCGGATTTTGGATAAATAAATCGCCCGAACAAAGGGCTTACAGTTAAATAAATGTAGAAAATGAACGGATTTTTTAAGGTACCAACACCAAAAAATGAACGTGTACGTGACTACGTACCTGGCACTGATGAAGTAAAAAACTTGAAAGCCAAGCTCGCCGAAATGCGAAGTGAGCAACGCGATGTTCCAATGTATATTGGCTCAGAAGAGGTGAGAACAGGAAACACGGGAACCATGCATCCACCGCACGACCACAAGCATGTTTTAGGTACATTCCACCGAGGAGACAAAACACATGTAGCAGCAGCCATTGACGCAGCATTAGAGGCCAAGGAAGCTTGGGCTAATTTGAGCTGGGAAAATAGAGCTTCAATCTTTCTAAAAGCAGCAGACTTGATTGCAGGTGAATATAGAAATGAAATTAATGCGGCCACCATGTTGTGCCAAAGCAAAAACTGTTATCAAGCGGAAATTGACGCGGCCTGTGAGTTAATAGATTTCTTGAGATTTAACGTACAATATGTTACGCAACTTTATGCAGAGCAACCACCTGAAAACAGCCCTGGTGTATGGAATAAGTTAGAATACCGTCCGTTAGAGGGCTTTGTGTTCGCCTTAACTCCATTTAATTTTACTGCTATTGCAGCAAACTTACCTGGCACACCTGCACTTATGGGCAATACCGTCGTATGGAAACCGGCAGAAACACAGATTTACTCTGCCCATGTTATCATGAAAGTATTTAAAGAAGCTGGATTACCTGACGGTGTTATAAACCTAGTGTATGTAAGCGGTCCGGATACTGGTGACGTCGTGTTTAAACACCGAGATTTTGCTGGATTACATTTTACAGGATCAACAGGTGTTTTCAGACACTTATGGCAGGAAATCGGCGCAAACATTGCGAAGTATAGAACCTACCCTCGAATAGTTGGAGAAACTGGTGGTAAAGATTTCGTTATGGTCCACAAGTCGTCCAATGCAGACCAAGTAGCTACTGCTTTGGTTCGTGGTGCATTTGAATTTCAAGGACAAAAATGCTCTGCTGCAAGTCGCGCATATATACCAAGCAACTTATGGCCAGCAGTAAAAGACAAGATGTTGTCTATGATGAAAGAAATGAAAATGGGGCCAACAGAAGATTTTAGTAATTACATTAATGCTGTAATTGACGAAAAATCATTCGACAAAATAGCTTCCTTTATTACTCAAGCGAAAGAAGATGGTGTTGATATTATTGCAGGTGGCAATTTTGACAAATCTGAAGGTTATTTTATTGAACCTACTGTAATCGTTGCTAGTGACCCAAAATACCGAACCATGTGTGAGGAGATTTTTGGTCCTGTGTTAACCATACACGTTTACGACGAAGTCAAATACGAGGAAACCTTAGACCTTGTTGACGCCACAAGTGAATATGCACTGACAGGAAGCATCTTTGCAAAAGATCGATATGCTGTTGAATTAGGAACGGTTAAACTGCGTAACGCAGCAGGTAACTTCTATATCAACGACAAACCTACTGGTGCAGTTGTTGGCCAACAACCATTTGGAGGTGCAAGAGGATCGGGTACCAATGATAAAGCGGGAGCCAAAGCAAATTTGATGCGCTGGACAAGCATGAGAACCATTAAAGAAACGTTCAATGCGCCTAAGCATTTTGGATACCCATTTCACCAGTAATAAATAGAGATTTATTCCCATAGTGGGATTTATTCCAATATTGTAACAACAGGTCATTTACAATAATCTATAAGACAATCAGAAGACCACAAAATCCGTAACAAGCTGTAAAACAACTTTTTACGGATTTTTTTATGCCTAAAAATCATACCTGTAAAATCACAATACAACTCAATTGGCATATTCGTTGCATTTGCTATATCGATTAGTTACAACTTTTAAACTTAAATCGATAACAAATGCGAAAATTCGATATACTAAATTTCTTCTATGGATTAGGTGCGGCTATAATTCTAATCGCGGCCTTATTCAAATTTCTTGGCCTTGACGGGGCAGATGCCTTGTTTATTGTTGGTCTTGTTGGGGAAGCCATTATCTTTCTAATTTCTGGGGCTCAACCTATCTTTAAACACCAGCCTTATAAATGGGAACGCCTATTTCCACAACTACAAAAAGAAGATGACGATATTGAATCTGTTGAGGTGACCATTGATGGAGCCCAAGCCACGCAAGAGCAACAAATACAACAAATCATTCATTCCATCATTGGACTAAACAATTCTGTTGAAAACCTGAACAACGCCACGCAAAGATTGACTACTTACGTAGACAAGCTCGAAACCAATTACGAAATGGTGAATAGTTCTACTCTGGACTATCATAAAGAAATCAATAGCCTTAAAATAAAGATTGCCTCGGCAAACGATAAATTAAAGGAGTTCGAAAACTATAAATTTTAATTGCCATGTTTGAATCAAGTGCTCAAAGACTGAGACAGAAGGCAATTAACCTTCTGTACCTCATATTTCTGGCGATGATTTTCACCTATATCTCGTCAGATTTCGTAGACGCCGTGCAGAAAAGCGATCAAACAACTTCTGTACTCGGACGTCAAGTAGAAATACAAACAAACCGATACAACCTCGTTGTGCTTAATCACCTAAAAAATGACAGTGTAGTTTACGCCAAAACCAAGCATAGAATTGCATCGATAGATGATAAGACAAACGCGCAAATGGACTTTATTGATAGTTTAAAGTTTGCACTAATCGCCAAAGAAGGCTTCAATCCGTATGGCTACTTCAAAGGTGGCAAACGAGAGGTGTTTTCTAATGAATTAATGATCGAAGGAAAACAAGCCAAGCGATTGTTTGAAAGCCTGAAAGAATACAAACTAGACATTAGTCAATTTGTTGAGGCATCCAAAGTAGACCAATTGGATACGATTATGCCGCTATCCAGTTTTCAGTATAAATCAGATGGCCAGCTAATTGAATCAGAGAAGTTTTACTTTTCTAAGCACCCGTTAACGGTATCTGTAATGAATTTGACGATGTTTAAAAGTCAACTTGAACTTATTCGCAGCTTTATCCTTAACACCGCGGTAAGTGAAGCGATTAGTGAATCAAGCTACCCGATACCTACACCATTGTCGAGAGTATTAACAGCTTCTGACGCATTAGGGTTAAAAGATTATATCCCAATTTTCTTAGACCAGGTAAACTGGGGTTCAATTCTACTGAATGAAGAGATCCTTAAAAACAAACAAAAAGACGATCAGATAAAAGAGGAACAAAAAGATGAAGCACAAAGACATGCTGTTACTATCGAATCTTTAAGTGATTCTGTTTACGCTGTGGGTAAGCCCGTCCGCTTCAATTTTGGATTTGACAAAGAGACAAACAAACCCGTTAACATTTCCCTTACCGACCCTAATGGCTTAGAGAAGAGCTATACCCTTAGTGCGCCAGGCACCTTCCTATTTGTACCTGAGATAAAAGGATATTATACCATAAGATATACCAACAGTGTTGTTTCAGGCAGAAAAAACTTAAAGGTGTTGGATTTAAAACCTATTCTAGAGTCTGGACAAATGGGAACGCTATACGTCGGCCTAAACAACCAGCTTAACTTAAGAACTGCCGAATTTGAGGATACCGATGGCCTACAAGCAAGAATTTCAAAAGGACAAATACTCAAAAAAGGAAAGAGTTTCTATGCTAGAGTTAAAGAAGAAGGACAAGTACGGGTTGAAGTATTTGCAAAAATGCCGTATGGCTTTGTTCGAATTGCCGACAAACAATATGTTGTCCGCAAACTTAATCCGCCCATTGCCACTTTAAACGGCACTAGTAAACCAACTATCGCAAAAGTTGTTGAGTTGGCAAAATCAAAAGCTTTGAGTATCAAGTCTGACGAGTTACTTGTTGAGGAACAGTATTACATTTCAAGCTTTGAAATGACCATTATATACAATGACCATACTGCTATATTGAGACCCATACCCAACGTCGGTAATTCTCTGAATAGCAGTAGCCTTGATGCCATTAATAAGGCGACTCCTGGTGACATCATAATGTTCACCAAGATCAAAGCCAAATCTTCTTTGGGAACGGATATTGAATTACAACCGCTCACTTATTCAGTAACTAATTAAATGATCACAATGAAAAAGATAAAATGTAACATATCGCATTGCACTTTCTTGCTGATCACTTTGATCCTGACCTTTGGAAGTGTGAGTGGGCAAACAATGAAGAGTTTCCCCAAAATAGTCGATTCGAATCTAACCTTAGACTCTGGAGACTATGTTGTAAAAGGAAACAATATCGTCCGTTCAACAGTAACCCTGTCTATACATTCTGGAACAGCTTTGCATTTTTCAGAAAATGCAGTGATTCAGGTGAAAGGCGGTCTTCGCATTAAAGGTAACGCTGGAGACTTTGTAACCATAACAAGTCTTGATGATACCAAACCGGGTATGGGTTTTACCATCCTACAAGAAAGCAATTCCAAAGTTGACATTCAATATGCTGACTTTAACAAACTAAAGAAGCCCATAAAATTTGAAAGATATTGGCTACGACAAGCGGTCGATATTAAAAATTCTATGTTTCATCATATGAATCATGGCGTATATTTTGAAATTCAAGAGATCGATAAGATCCTTATTCGCAACTCATTAATCGTTAATATCACAGGTAATACATTCTCGAACAACACAGGGAGTTTGATGATTTCTGACGCGGCGTGGGAACAACTTCATATCAATATAACGAACAACGTTTTCTCGCGTAACGAGTTTATTGGCAGAGAGTTAAATGGAATATTCACCACCCCACTTTTCATTAACTATAATGAAAAGGAAGGCCAACTCAAACAACCGGCTATCAAAGACAATAGTATCAGTTACAACTATGTTGGACTCATCGGTTACGACACGGTGGAATTTTTACCAGTCTACTTAACGGCAGTGGGTTCTGCAGACAAATTGAATATATCCAATAATTACTATGGTGTAAATGCGGATAAGTTCTTAGAGATGAATTCTGAGATTATTCACTCTTCCCAAAGAGCGCCGTTTATTGAATATTCAACGCTATACTCGAAGCCCCTTGAAACCAACAATGGTCATATTTACAAGGTTGGGGTAAACGGTGTTGAGGTAGATAACCCGAACTATGATCTACATATAGATCAATTTACTGACGTTATTGAACTTATTGGAAACAAAGCCGCACTGCCTTCTCCTTCGTTCGACGTTACCTATATCTATTTGGTTGATGATACATTAAGACGGTATCAGATAAGTCATAGATTAGAATTTCTCAACGGAAACTTAAAAACCAAACTGTATTTAGAAGATAAAATTCTAAAGAAATTTGAAAATGGATATTTGGAAATCGCCGGGTTGGTTGATGAAAACGGGTTTGAATTCCCTACAGTGAACATCGGGATAAGAAACTTCTTAAATAAGAATCGAAAATTTTTAGTTAATCAATATAACTACATGTCTATTCCAAGAATGGCAATGACAAACAGAGATTACTATATAACCTTAAATAGTAAAATAAGTGACAAAGCAGACACCAATGTCAATATTGATGAAGATGACATTCTCATATCAAAAAAATATTGGGACTTTCAACTTTCAACTGGTTCTTCGGTTTACTTTGGCGACTTGGTAACGTCTTCTGTTTCGATCTATGTACCAAATTCAAGGCCATACCTGGGTTTTAGACTGGGTTATAATGTCAATGAACATTGGAAATTCCAACTTAGACAAAACTCTACCATTATTGCCGGAGATGATAGAAGAGAAACGACTCTCGGAAAAATTCGAGGGACAAACTATGAGAGAGGCCTGTCTGTAAGAACGACTATAATCGATCTTGGACTAAGTGCCGAATTAAAACCTTGGAGGCATAAAAAAATATCCAGTCTTATGCCAAGCTTTAATGCAGGTATTTCAGGATTCTATTTCAATCCACAATCAGAATATAAAGGCGTTTATTATAACCTCCGCCCTATTGGAACTGAAGGCCAAACCATAGACGGATCAAAGAATGCATATAGAAAGTTTGCCTTGTCAATTCCTGTTGGCATGAAGTTAGAACGCCATATTAACCAAAACTTGATATTTGGTATGTCGTGGACGTATCATAAATTATTTATCGACTACCTAGACGATGTTAGCATAGGCCGATATCCTGAAGCTGAAGCCCTAAAAGCAGCTAATCCAGACTTAGCTGACATCGCTGTAAAGCTATCCAACCCGAAAGACCAAAGTGGTCAAAGGTCATACAGTGCCGACAATGACGGATTTGGTTATTTCGCACTGACTGCGACTTGGAAATTATAAAAGCATTTTGAGTTAAAAGGTGGTTTGGTACATTTGTGTACCAACGCCTTTTACTTAATGAAGATCCTTAAAAGACTATTCACTTTACTTCTAGCACTATTTATTTTATGTGCTGCCCTTATCGTTTTAGTCCCGATTCTATACAAAAAAGAAATTGTAAGTCTTATCAAGAAAGACATCAACCAAAGCGTAAATGCTGATGTTTATTTCGATGAGAATGTTTCTGTTTCGCTAATAAAGACCTTTCCTAATCTAAGTATTCAATTAACTGATTTACACGTTACCGGTAGGCCTCCATTTGAGGCCGACACACTGTTGCGTTGTAAAAAAATCAAAACCACCGTAGCATTAAAACCATTATTCACAAGCAAACACATTGATTTACAATATGTAGAACTCAATAAACCTCTCGTTCAATTGCTCACTAAAGAAGGGTTCAACAATTGGGATATTATAGAGTCAACTTCTACCGATTCAACCGCATTGCAATTGGATGCTGATTTCAAAAATATCGCGATTAACCAAGGTCAACTATCATACAGTGACTCAAGCATTTCTACGCGCATTGATCTAAACGGTATAACAGGCTCTTTTAAAGGAAATTATACTGACAATATATTTGACCTATTATCACGTTTCGATTGTAACAATGCCTTCATTTCATATGACAACATTCCTTACGTCAATCACATTCCTATTACTACAGAAGCCGTTACCTCCATTGACTTTTTGACTAACACATATACTTTCAAAGAGAACGCATTTAGGGTAGGTACCTTAGAAATAATTGCAGAAGGTGGTCTAACATATGCTGAGGACTCGATCGAGATAGACATTACGTACGCATCCAATGAGGCAAAATTCAGTGATTTAGTTGCGCTCACTCCTGCGCACTATACCGACGACATGAAAGACTTTCAAATGTCGGGAGATGCTTCAGTGAGAGGCACCATTAATGGTATTATTAGCGAGTACAGACTCCCTAGATATACGTTTACTATGGCGTTAGAAAATGGAAAGCTGGCTCATACTGACATGGTGAGCCCATTACAAGACATACGGTTTAACCTTGATGTCAAAAACGATGACGGAACGGATCAAAGTTTAGAAATTGAACTAAGTGATCTCTTTTTCAATCTTAACAAGAACCCATTTAAAGCAAATATTTACACCAAAGATATTTATGGAGATCCGTCCATACATGCACACATTGTTGGAAGCCTTGAATTAGATGAATTAAACAAATTAATCCCGCCATCGTATAACACGACAATCGGTGGAAAAATGAATTGTGACCTGGCGTTAAAAGGACTACTCTCAAATATTGAATCAAGCCAAATTCAAAAAGTCAACACGGTTGGCAGTCTATCATTGCTAGACGTCACATACACCAACAGTGAGTTACTCAGGAACTCGATTCAGATTAAAAAAGGAGAATTTGACTTTAATGAAAACGCTGTTGATGTTACCACCTTTGAAACAAAGTCAGGAAAATCCAACATCATGTTAACAGGTCAATTAAAAAATTGGCTGGGTTATCTTTTTAACGATCAGGATGTCACAGGTGTGTTAACCGCGTCATCCACAATGTTTGACGTTAACGACTTCACACCAAAAGGAGCATCAGTCACAGAGCAACAGGACAGTTTCATCACTTTGCCAGACAATATATCCTTCAACATAGTTTAGGACATTGAAGAACTACAATACGATGAGCATAGTTTTAGCCATGTCGTAGGTGAAGCGAGTATTGCCGACAAATCATTAACAGTCAAAGAATTAAGCACAAATCTTTTTGGCGGACAAGTATTACTCACTGGGTTATTAAACACCGTAGACCCACTAGCTCCATTAGCAGACTTGAACATAACCGTCCAAAACCTTAGTGTACAAAAAGCTTTTACCAGTTTTGAAACTTTAAGAAAAATAGCACCAGTGTTCGAGCAAATAGATGGCCAGTTTTCCTCAACCGTTAAACTACAAACGGAATTATTAAAAGATTTCAGTCCTAACCTTTCGCACATCACTTGCCAAGGTATTCTCGACCTTTTCAATTGTGACATCGAAAGTTTAACAGCATTGACGACGATTGGTTCAAAATTAGAACTCGACGCCTTCCGTAAACCACTCAACATCAAATACTTGCTGATTAGTTTTAGTATTGTAGATGGTAAAGTAGAGGTCAACCCATTCTCATTACCTATCGGTGAATCAAGCTTAAGTTTGGCTGGTTACTCCAAATTGGATAAAGTTATACATTTCGATGGCTTACTATCTGTACCTAAAAAACTTTACACTGAAAATAACAACGGGTTTAATCAGTATATACCTAAAAGTACTTTATCAAATATCGACAGCTTTGAGTGGTCTGACTTGGAGTTTGATCTTAACATCGGAGGTACTTACATCAAACCGGTAGTGGTTATAGATTTTAAATCAACTAAAAACAGAGCAAAGGAAAACATAAAGTCTCAAGTCAAATCCAAAGTCGATTCACAAAAAGAAATACTCAAGAAATAAGCTGAAGATGAAATGGCAGCTGCCAAAAAACGGGCTGAAGAAGCGAAGCGAATTGCGGAAGAAAAAGCCCGACAGGCCTTGAAAGAACAAAAACAGAGAATCGAAGAGCAACTAAAAAAAGAAAAGGAAGCTGCCAATAAAAAGTTAGAAGAAGAGCTGAGAAAAAAGAAAGAAGAGCTCTTAAAAAACAAATTCCCAATCAAGACTAAATAAGGTTTTTATAACCCTTTCGGGCGCCTTATATTCGTTTTTGAAATTAACTGTCTAAAACAGTGGATTTTTTTTTAAACTTTGTCAATAGGTTTGACAAAAAAATCTACCTTTGCAGCCCAATTCAGAGAAAATGGATTTAGTAAAGAAACTAGAAAGCACAATAATTAATAGCGAACTTCCAGAATTTGCCGCTGGTGATAACGTAACAGTTCATTATAAGATTAAGGAAGGAAACAAGCAACGTATCCAACCATTTCAGGGTACAGTTCTTCAAAGAAGAGGTTCTGGTGCTATTGAAACATTTACAGTTCGTAAAATGTCAAGTGGCGTTGGTGTTGAACGTATCTTCCCAGTAAACAGCCCAAATATTGAAAAGATTGTCGTCAACAGACGAGGAAAAGTCAGAAGAGCTAGAATCTTCTACTTGCGAGATAGAACGGGTAAAAAAGCAAGAATCAAAGAAAAAAGAGTTTAAGTTTAACTCTTATAAATCTAAAAAAGCCTTCCGTTCTAACGGAAGGCTTTTTTTATTTTTGTTCACTTCAAAAAGACGTACATGCAACTAAGCGATAAATACAGTCCGCAAAGCTTCGAATCAGACATCTATGAATCTTGGTTATCAAACGATTTGTTTAAGTCGACACCTAACGATAAAACGCCGTATACCATTGTAATTCCGCCACCTAACGTAACGGGGATATTACACATGGGTCATATGTTAAACAACACTTTACAGGATGTTTTAATACGTCGCGCACGTATGCAAGGCTTTAACGCCTGCTGGGTACCAGGCACGGACCATGCCTCGATAGCAACTGAGGCCAAGGTGGTTGCGATGCTTAAAGAACAAGGAATCGACAAAAAAGACTTGACTAGAGAATCGTTTCTTAAGCATGCTTTTGAGTGGAAGGAAAAATACGGCGGCATCATTCTAAAGCAATTACAACAATTGGGATGCTCTTGCGATTGGGATAGAACTCGATTCACCATGGAGGACGATTTATACAGTTCTGTTGTTAAGGTATTTGTGGACTTATACAACAAAGACCTTATTTACAAAGGTGTGCGCATGGTCAATTGGGATCCTGTAGGCAAAACTGCACTTTCTGATGAAGAAGTAATTCACCGTGAAGTGGATTCACGTTTGTTTTACGTAAAATATAAGATCGTTGGTAGTGATGAATTTATCACTGTAGCCACCACTCGACCTGAAACTATTTTAGGGGACACCGCTATATGCGTAAATCCTGACGACGAGCGTTACAAACACCTAAAAGGTAAAAATGCGATTGTGCCAATCGTGAGTCGTGAAGTGCCTATCATATTTGACGAATATGTTCAGGTTGAATTCGGCACGGGAGCCCTAAAAGTTACTCCAGCCCACGACATAAACGATTATAACCTCGGTCTTAAGTACAATCTTGAAGTTATTGACACAATCAATGATGATGGAACCATGAGTGACGCTGCAGGTCATTATATTGGGGAAGACCGATTCTACGTTAGAAAAAATATCGGTAAAAAGCTCGAAGAGTTGGGTAATTTGGTAAAAATCGAACCGTATAAAAACAAGGTTGGGTTTTCGGAAAGAACCAACGCGATGATTGAACCTAAACTGAGTCAGCAATGGTTCGTCAACATGGAGGCCTACACGGATAGAAACCCTGAAATCTTGTCGAAGGTAATGGATGACACCATCAACATCCATCCTTCTAAACTAAAGAATACATACAGACATTGGATCGAAAATCTGAAGGATTGGTGTATTAGCAGACAACTTTGGTGGGGACAGCAAATCCCGGCATATTATTTACCTAACGGAAAATTTGTTGTTGCTGAAACAAAGGAGAAGGCGCTAGAAGAAGCGGTTAAAATTGATTCTAGCGTTACCCTAAACGACCTAAAACAAGATGAAGACGTTCTGGATACATGGTTTTCTTCTTGGTTATGGCCAATCAGTGTGTTTAATGGTATTAACGAGCCCAACAATCCAGAAATAGAGTACTACTACCCTACCAATGTATTGGTTACAGGGCCAGATATTATTTTCTTTTGGGTGGCAAGAATGATTATGGCTGGTTATGAATACCGCGACACCAAACCATTTGAAGATGTATACTTTACGGGTATTGTTCGCGACGAAAAAGGTAGAAAAATGTCTAAGCAATTAGGCAACTCACCTGATGCTGTTAAGTTAATGGAACAATACGGAACGGATGGTGTGCGAATGGGCCTAATGATGGCGGCCCCAGCAGGTAACGACTTACTTTTTGACGAGGCTTTATGCGAACAAGGCAGAAATTTTGGTAATAAGATTTGGAATGCCTATCGACTGATTCAAGGATGGGAAACTATAGATAAATCAGATGATGCCTTTTATCAGGAGACCTCAAAAACCATACATCAATGGATGTCTGCAAAAATATCAGATACCGTTAAGCAGGTAGATGACCACTTCTCTAAATTTAGAGTTTCTGATGCCATGACGGCTATATATAAACTGATTTGGGGAGATTTTTGTGCTTGGTATTTAGAATGGATGAAACCCGCCTATGGTGCACCTATCCCAGCGGACGATTTAAAAATTGTTAAAGAACATTTCGAGCAATTGTTGCGTTTGCTACACCCATTCATGCCGTTTCTTACCGAGAAACTTTGGCAAGACTTAAATGACCGTAAAGATGCGTTCATTAACCAGTCTGAATGGCCTGAAACGAATAACAACAGCCTAGATGCTTCTGTAGAATTGAGCAGAGATCTAGTGAGCTTAGTGCGTTCGGTAAGAAATAACAAAAATATTTCTCCAAAAATTGCGGCCCAGTTAAGTATTAAAACAAACAACGAACAAGCATTTAAAAGCTTAGAAATTGCAAGTGCTAAACTGGCTAACATCGGGCACTTTCAATACGGTGTGGAGCAAAACGGTTTGCATGAGCTTTTAGGAACACATGAGATTAACATTGCCTTTGAAGGCGTTGATCTTCATAAGAAAGATCTGAAAGAGATTGAAAGTGAGATAAAGCGATTAGAAGGCTTCTTATTTGGCATCAACAAAAAGCTAAGCAATGAGAAATTTGTTGCCAATGCCGCTGAGGCTGTAGTAGACCGTGAACGCCAGAAACAAGCCGATACGCAGTCCAAAATTGACGCTTTAAAAAAAGAACTTTAGCGTTTATTCATCGAGAGTAGAGCGATTCATGAAAGTTGAATTGAATCAAACGCTAATGGAGTAATTGGTTATTCAGTCCATGTTCACAATGATTTCACCGAAATATGGTTCATTTAATCGAAGTAAAAATGTGTGACATCAGTCGAAGCATTTAATTACGTTTGCATAATTAAAGCAAGTACCTCTTGAAAAAGCTCCATTTACTTTTAGTTAAGTCATTTATTGGGCCCTTTCTTGCCACATTTTGTATCAGTATTTTTTTAATGCTGATGCAATTTTTATGGAAATACATTGGTGACTTAGTTGGCAAAGGGTTGGAATGGTACATCATACTCGAATTTATACTGTACTCCATTCCTTATCTTATACCTAGAGCGCTTCCTTTAGCTGTTTTATTGAGTACCATAATGGTATTTGGCAATTTAGGTGAGCGATATGAATTGGTAGCTATGAAGTCTGCTGGCATATCGCTGGTTAAGGCAATGCGCCCCATGTTATACACGATGATGATTATCGCTGGTATTGCATTTTACTCTTCTAACGTATTGATTCCCAGAGCTAACTTAAGTTGGGGTGCTTTATTTTATGACGTAACAAATAAGAAACCGGCTTTAAATATTCAAGACGGCATATTCTTTACAGAATTACGTGGATTTGCGATTCGTGTTGGCCATAAACACGATGATAACCAAACTTTGGATGAAGTATTGATTTACGCTAAATCAGGAAAATCTGGTGTTACCAACGTCGTGATTGCAAAAACAGGCAATATGGTGATGACGGAAGATAAACGTTTCTTGAAGCTTACGTTGTTTGATGGAAAACGTTATGAGGAAATGGTTGGCGCAGCGAATTACAGTAAGACGTATCCGCATAACACCATGGAATTCAAAAAGTACAACATGGCCATTGACATGTCTGAGTTAGAATTGACCCGAAGCAACCCAGAAATGTTTAAGGACAATTATGAAATGTTAAACCTGTCTGAAATAGTGGTTAGGGTCGATTCGTTTGAGGTTTTAATTGACCAAAAAACGGCATTCTTGAGAGAGTACCTCACCAGTTACTTTAGAATTCCCCAAGACAGTACGGTAAAACAATACGACTTTTCAAACTTAGATAAGGGAAAAACCTACAGAGAGTATCTAGCGTCGTCTATCGACTCGATGAATATCGAAACACCTCCACTCCTTATAGAAGAAGACCCTATCCAACCAAAAGGCAAAAAAGGGTTACTTAAACCAAAACCAAAGCCCCCAACTTCGCGTAAGGTAAATATGACCGAGTTGGTTGAAAGCGCTAATCAATCTACAAGAAACCTACATCGCATTGTAGAGAACGCAAGTAACGATGTAAGAAAAATGCAAGAACGCAAACGTCGATATGCCACTCAATGGCATAAAAAATTTACACTTGCTTTTAGCTGTCTTTTACTCCTGTTTATTGGCGCCCCAATTGGTGCTATCATTAGAAAGGGTGGGTTTGGAACCCCAATGATAATTTCCATTTTACTATTTATTCTATTCTTCATCCTTCAAACCGTTGGTGAAAAATTAGCCCGAGAAGGCGTACTAGAAGTTTGGGCCGGGTCGTGGTTTTCACCCATGATTTTTGTTCCACTGGCTGTTTTTCTGACCTATAAAAGTAATACCGAATCCATGCTATTCGATTCTGAAGCTTACCGAAAAATGTTTAAGAAGATTAACATATTTCAACGCCAACACGATGGAAAGTAAGGGGTTAAAAATTCTACAAGTTTCTAATCGTGTTCCTTTTCCATTGAATGAAGGAGGTACAATAGGTATTTACAATTATACCAAGGGGTTTTCTGAAGCAGGCTGTTCTGTTACGCTTTTCGCATTAGCAGCAAAAAAACATCACATTGATCATCAGCAAGCTAAAGTTGAGCTTACAAAGTATTGCACTTATCACGTTTACCCAATTGATACAGATGTAAAACCAATACCGGCGTTTTTGAATCTATTCACCAACAAGTCTTACAACGTTGAGCGATTTTATGACTCAGATTTTGAAAATGCGTTAACCCAACACCTACAAAACAATCAATACGATATAATTCAAATTGAAGGCACTTTCCCAGCTCGATACTCAACAACAATCTTTGCCAATAAGAATAAAGCCAAAGTTGTTTTGCGCCAACACAATGTGGAATACCAAATATGGGAGCGCTTATCCAAGAATTCCCGTAACCCAATAAAGAAGTGGTATTTAAACCTCCTCGCGAAACGGTTAAAACAATTTGAACAACAGCATTTAAATCAATATGATGCACTGATACCGGTAACGGTTGATGATGGTGAACTATTTAAAAAACTAGGGTGCTCAGCCCCTATATTCCCCTCTCCTGCTGGTATCGACACTCAGCTCTGGGATATTTCTCAAAGTGCGCAGAATGTAGCGATATACCACATAGGTAGTTTAGAATGGATGCCAAATGTAGAAGCTGTGGAGTGGTTTATTGACGATGTATGGCCCTTACTTTTAGCGCAATTCCCAGAACAAACATTCTATGTTGCGGGGAAAGGCATGCCGGCAGAGTTTAAAAATAGAACCCATAAAGGCGTCGAGATGATTGGCGAAGTGGCTTCTGCCACTGACTTTATAAAAGACAAAGGCATCACCGTAGTTCCATTAAAATCTGGTAGTGGTATTCGCTTGAAAATATTAGAAGCGATGAGTGCCGGAAAGATTGTAGTAAGCACGACTATTGGTGCACAAGGCATCGACTGTACGGATGGAAAAGATATCTTAATCGCAGATACGCCTACAGAGTTTGTGTCGGCCTTTCAACGTTTGAACAACGACCCCGCCTTATCAACAAGCCTAAAGCTTAACGCCCGTAAACTGATAGAGCAACAGTACTCCAATCAAAGCGTAGTAAACCGATTGATTGGTTTTTATCAAAGTTTATAGGCTGCTATACATCTAAATCTTTCCCTGAGATTTTAGCTCCAAATACTTGTTAATTGTATTTATTGAAAGCTCCTCCGGTTTTGAAACGATCGTTTGAACACCTAAGGTGTTTAGTTCTGAGGCAATCAATCTTTGTTCATACAAGAACTTTTCTGCGATGGTATTCTCGTAGATTTCTTCCAAGCTCGTCGGTTTCTTAGCAGCCAACTCAGCTATTTCAGAATTTTCGAACAAAATGGTCACCAATAAGTGCTTTTTATTCATCAAACTCAACACAGGTTTGATTCGTTGTAGTGAATGAAGTGTATTGCAATTGGTAAACAAGAAAATTAATGACCGTTGCCGCACATTGCGCTTAACGGCATGATACAAGGCATTGAAATTGGCATCAAGATCTTCTTGTTTGATGGCATAAAGTGATTCCAAAATTGCTGATAATTGTCCTCGCCTGTTCGCAGCTTTTATAAATACATCAAACTCCTTATCAAACGTGAGTAAACCTACTCGATCACTTTTTTGCAACGCAACATTACTAATCGCTAACGTACTATTTACTGCATAATCTATCAAACTCAACCCGTTAAATGGCATACGCATATTTCGGCCCTGATCAATCGCAAAATAGATGGGTTGTGACTTCTCATCCTCATATTGATTGATCATCAAGGTTTGATTACGACCTGTTGATTTCCAGTTTATACTGCGATAATCATCACCTTGCACATAGGTTTTGATTTGTTCAAATTCATAACTGTGCCCCAGTCTACGCATTTTCTTGACGCCTTGACTAAGCGCAATTTTTGATAGCGTCTTTAGCTCAACTTCCTTCATATGAATCAACGACGGATAAACGGCAACATCCAAGGATTGATTAATCTCAATGCGTCTTTGCAACATGCCAAATAAATCAGAGGATACAAAAAGATCTATATTCCCAAATGTGTATACCCCACGAGATAACGGATGAATGTTGTACTTTAAAACTTTTATCTCCCCCGGCTTAAGCAATTGATCAATACCAAAATCTCTTATCTGCAGCCGATAAGGTAAGTTATCTAATACCTTGATTTTTACGGATGCAAGAAAACCATTGGTCACTTCTACTTGAATGTTGTTGTCGTCCCCTAGAGATAATACTTTAGCAAGTTTACGTTCTGCATCAATGTATCCTCCACGCCAGTAGAGCAAAAAATAGTCGATCACCAACAAAATAATAAACCCTAATGCTGCGATGACAGAAACTATAAACAATATATTAAGCCAGGCCCCAAGCACCATGGTAACGACTATAACACCAAACAACCAAAAAGTTATGGTATTGAAGTAGATTGACTTGATATGACGTAAGAAGCGCTTCAAAAGCTTATCTTGGAACTTCTACTTTCTCAATAATCTGTTGTAAAATAGTGGATGCCGGAACACCTTCCATTTCGCGTTGTGGGGAAAGAATAATCCTATGGTTCAAAACTGGCTTAGTGACCCAGCGTACGTCATCTGGAGTCACAAAATTTCTACCACGCAAGGCTGCGGCGGCTTTGGAAGCCTTCATTAACCAAATGGCTGCTCGAGATGATGCACCCAAAAACAAATCACCCGTTCTACGGGTTTCTTGGATGATGCCTGCAATGTATTCCAATATTTGACTTGAAATTGTGATATTTTCAATCGTTTTTCTAAGCTCGACAAGCTTCTTTAAGTCTACTACTTTCTCAATTGACTCTGCTTCTTTCATATCAAAATCATTCTGGAATCGTTCCAAAATCTTTATGTCTTCAAACAGGCTCGGATAGTCAACAACAATCTTAAACAAAAATCTATCTAACTGGGCTTCTGGTAGATTATAAGTGCCTTCGTTATCAATTGGGTTTTGCGTGGCTAACACCATGAACGCATCACCCATAGATCGAGTTACTCCATCTACAGACACTTGCGCCTCTTGCATGACTTCAAACATGGCGGCTTGAGTTTTCGCCGGTGCTCGGTTTATTTCGTCGGCAACTACGATGTCTGCGAAAATTGGTCCAGCTTTAAATTCAAAATCGTTCGTTTTCGCGTTAAAAATATTGGTCCCCAAAATATCACTGGGCATTAAATCTGGCGTAAATTGAATTCGGCTAAAATCGGCATTCACGGTTTGTGCGAATAATTTGGCCGTTAATGTTTTTGCAACGCCTGGCACTCCTTCAATTAGGATATGTCCCTTGGTCAAAATGGCTATAATCATTAAATCCATCAGGTCTGTTTGACCAACAATCACCCGTGACAACTGTTGCTTTATTGCATCCGAAATGTTGATTATGTCTAATATTTCAGCTGTAACCCCAACATTAATAGCGGGTTCTGTCTGTGGCTCTGAAATCGATTCAGGAACGTTTGGCTGTTCAATCTGGTTGTTTTCTTCAGGATTTACGATTGGTAGATCGTTTTGGTCATCGCTCATGCTGTGTCTATTAAATTTAGACTGGAAAGATAAAAGCATTCAACAGTTATTTATTAAATATGCAAGAATTCTTTAAGCGTATTCCATTTGCTACATCCTTCTCAACACTCACTGTGAATATTTGCACATTAGTTGAGTTATTTTGTATCAATGGTTTAACTTCGCCATCACTTATTTTAATTAAAACGGTTTAATGAAATTTATAGTTAACACCTCTGCCCTACTCACTAAGTTACAAGTTGTGATAGGGACGGTAGCGGCAAAACCGATATTGCCTATTCTCGATCATTTTTTATTTAATATAAAAGACGGAATATTAACCATTACAAGTACAGATTTGGAGACAAGCATGTCTACCACCATGGAAGTGCAATCTGAAGAAGATTGTGTTGTTGCTGTTCCAAGTCGGTTAACAATGGACACCTTAAAAGCACTACCTAACCAGCCAATTACATTTACGTTAGACGAAAAAACGCATGCCATTGAGTTAAGATCTGAAAATGGTCGATATAAATTATCTGGACAACCTGGTGAAGACTTTCCTAAAACACCTGATTTAGACTCAGACACTTCTTTCGAAATGTCTTCCATGACATTATTGAGCAGTATATCGAAAACAATTTTCGCTACTGGCACAGACGATTTACGTTTGAACTTAACTGGCGTATATGTAGAGTTGTTTAATGATTCTGCAAACTTTGTTGCTACAGATGCAAACCGACTGGTTAGATTGAAACGTAAAGATGTAAAGCCAGGCGTTGAGCATTCATTTATCTTGCCTAAAAAAGCGCTAAACTTACTTAAGGCAACACTTAGCGACGATGACTCTGTTGTAAAAATTGATTACAATTCGAGCAATGCGTATTTCTCTTTTGGTGATGTTAAATTAATCTGTAGATTTATTGATGAGCGTTACCCAGAATACGGTGCGGTTATCCCTGATGAGAACCCTAATGTTTTGACCATCAACAGAATGGACCTACTGAACAGCGTAAAGCGTATCAGTATATTCTCGAATAAAACTACCCATCAAATAAGACTTAAAATCAGCGGAAGTGAGCTGGTAGTAAGTGCTGAAGATATCGATATGGCCAACGAAGCAACGGAAAGATTAGGTTGTGCGTATGAAGGTGTAGATATTGAGATTGGATTTAATTCAAAGTTGTTAATGGATATCCTAAACAATATTGATGCTGTATCAGTACGTGTTGAACTATCTGAACCTAGTCGAGCAGGTATTATATTACCTGATGAAAATGAAGAAAACGAGGATTTATTAATGCTTGTAATGCCGATGATGTTAAACAGCCCATCAGCTTAAAATATGGTTTGTCACAATTAGAACAGTAAACTGTCAGAAATTGAATTACAACTAAACGTCATTCAAATTTGATATTACCGTGACAGTAAATGGGGCCCACGAGGCTTACATTTGATTTAAGACTTTAAACGAGTCTGAAAGCCAACAGCACAACCCTGGTACTAAGTATCAGGGTTTTTTTATGTTCAATATTTTATAGATTTGTTTGATGCGCATTCTAACCTTGTTAACACTATCCTTTCTCTTAAGCAGCACATCATGCTACCGCAGAACAATAGACGATGCATACCTAAATCTATTAACAACTAGATTGGAACTCGCAGGAAGCAACATAGACTCTATCATAAACGATTGTGAACAAGCCATGATCGATGGACATTATTTTTCAGGTGGAGCACCAGCTAACTACATGTACTTCATTAAACATGCAAACCAAACAGGTGAAGTTTCGGTTCCTGATTTCCATATTGATCAACGTAACCAAGAAGCATTATCAAACTTAGATATCACAGTCAATTTTGATAGCCTTGGAGAAGTCTGGAATGTCAAGGACACCAACAACTTTTCGTACAAAATGTCTAGCATCTTTGACGAAATAGAAGCTAAAAAAGACATATCTCCCACTATCGTCACAACAAGTATTTTGAATCATGTCAATTCAAAAGATTTTGACAGTCCATTATACAAGTTGTTGTTTTTTAAATTTCTAGTTGGAACGATAAATACAGAGAAAGGGTTGCAAGTGTTGTTACCTCCTTATCCTGACACCCCAACTCAGGATGTACAATTAGATCCAAAATTGGTGCTTGAAGTTGTTGTTGATGGTAACGACCAGGTTATGGTCTCTGGTGTGTCAGCAGAAGTTATAGAAATAGCACCTCTGACCAAAACATTCTTAACTGGAGATGGAGCACCAACCTCTCAAAAGATTGTTTCATTAAAAAATCAGAGAGGGACAAGTATTAAAAAATATGTAGCCGTCTACAATGAGATTACAAGAGCGTACAATGAAGTGCGAGATGAAGTATCAAAAACAAAATTTAATTCTTCTTTTGAAGACCTAGAATTAACTCAACAAAAAGAGGTAAGAAAACTCGTTCCCATGCGTATAAGTGAAGCGGAGCCGGTTGCCGACTAATCCACTATCTTTGCCTCATGCGTATCGACATCATTTCCGCAGTACCAGAATTGCTTGACGGCCCTGTAAACCAGAGCATCCTAAAGCGAGCTGCTGACAAGGGATTAGCCGAGATAATCGTTCACAACTTAAGAGACTACGGCCAAGGGCCATATCGGCAAATCGATGATAAAATTTATGGTGGAAGCGCAGGCATGGTGTTAATGGTTGAGCCCGTTTCTAATTGCATAAATGACTTAAAAAAGGAGCGCAACTATGATGATATCGTTTATATGACTCCAGATGGAGAAACCTTCAACCAGTCGGTAGCCAATCAGATGTCACTTCAACAAAACTTAGTACTGTTGTGCGGTCATTACAAAGGCATCGATCAGCGCATTAGAGACCATATCATTACAAAAGAAATATCAATTGGAGACTTTGTACTTACAGGTGGCGAATTAGCTGCAGCGATGATTGCAGATGCTGTGGTGCGTTTACTTCCTGGAGTGATTTCGGATGAGACATCTGCTTTAACAGATAGTTTTCAAGATGGCCTCCTGGCCCCTCCTATTTATACTAGACCAGCTGAAATTAACGGATGGAAAGTTCCTGACGTCTTATTGTCAGGGCATTTTGCTGAAATTGAAAAGTGGAATGATGAAATGGCGCTAAAACGTACGGAGGAACGTCGTCCGGATTTGTTATCTGATTGAAATCTAATTGGAAATTGATATTTGATAATTGAAAATGCTATAAAGAATGTCTTTGACTGGTTTGCGTCCAATCAAAATATAAAGTGAGATTACCCAGCGCAATACTGCATTTTATCTCTGATTTACTATTATTCTTGGCTTAGGTTTATCAGCATTTGGCCCGTCGTCGTTTAGGCTTATCAGCCTTCTGACTTTCTTCCATTAGGCTTATCAGCCTATAACCGATTTTCATTTTTGAGACCAAAAACGAAACAAAAAGTCTTCCCAAAAACATGCTCCCCAACAGTGGCCAACGCGTCCCCCGCATTTTTGGTGGGTCATGGCTCATTGATTTATGCATGATTTAAGATGACCTTTGCAGTTTTCTGTAGAAATCGAGAAAGGCTTATGTGTACTGGCCTTGCGTTAAGCAGGCAGGAAAGCGAAGCGGCTTTGGCTGCGGGGAAGAAAAGACTTTCGTAGAGTTCAAAGAAAAGTTCAGAAGTCTTGATTTTTTTGTTTCGTTTTTTCATCAAGGAAAAAATGAAATCGGGTTATAGGGCGGAAGCCTTAAGCAATAAACAATCAAGGAAAAAATCAATAAAAAACCATCGACATCAAACCCGTTGCCATTATGTACTTTACAATAGCACTAAGCCGGGTGAAGTCTGATTTTACTCTAGATTTATACGTTAAATACAGCAGTATTATCATTGGAACTACCACGCATAAAACATGGTACACCAATACGACACCAAGAATTGGCATCTTAAATTGATTCATCGTCCATTGCAGCAATAGATTACCGTAGGAAACCAACACAAATACAATAGTAATCATCGCAATCGTTTTGCTTTGACCTAATCCTGCAAGCACTGGGAAGGTCTTATAACCAGCACTAGAATCTCCATCAATGTCTTCCATGTCTTTTACAATCTCTCTGATGTACGTTACCAAAGCAGCAAAACCGGCATAAAAGATAATCAGTTTATAATCCTGTGACTTAAAAATTAAATAGACTACATAAACGCTAAAAGCCGCCAAAAGGCTGACCGTGAAATTTCCAATTAACGGAAGTCGTTTAAGCCACAAACTGTAAAATACAAGGATCAACACCACGAGCAAATAGTAGTAGAAGAGGTCTATTGACACAATAAAACTCAAGCCAAGTCCTAACGCCGTTAAGCACACATAGGCAATCCAAAAACTACCCTTCGACCAACTGGAAACGTACTGTTTTTCTGGTTTATTAATCAGATCTGCAGACTGATCCATCCAATCATTAAACAAATAACCACCGGCTGTAACACACAGCGAAGCTGCAATTAACAGCACAATTGTCTTGTTGATAGGTGGGTGATTAAAATCTATAAAATGATAGGTCACCAATTGCAGAACTGCAACAATCAGGAGGTTTAAAGGTCGAAAAACCAGTAGTGATTTCAAGGCTTATTTTTTAGGAAATTTCATCCTGTAATCAACAGAAATATTACCCTTGCTAATGTCTGTCAATTTGCCCTTTATAAGCCTGCGTTTTAGAGCCGAAATATGGTCAATGAATAATACACCTTCGATGTGGTCGTACTCATGTTGAATCACACGTGCAGTCATCCCATCAAATGTTTCCTCATAGGTATTAAAATCAAGGTCCTGAAATCTAATCTTAATGCTTGCGTTTCGGTCCACATTTTCTCTAATATGTGGTATGCTCAAGCATCCCTCTTCGAAGGTCCAAGCATCATCATATTCGTCTAACATTTCTGCATTTATGAACACCCTGCGTTGCCCGTCAGCTTCTTCGTCGTACATATGCGTACTATCGATAACAAATAACCGAATATCTTTTCCAATTTGTGGGGCTGCAAGACCTACCCCGTTTGATGCATCCATGGTTTCCATCATGTTTTCAACCAGCAGATTCAAATCAGGGTAATCACTGTCAATAGGCTTACACATTTTGCGTAAAACACCATCACCAAAAGCACGAATGGGTAGAATCATATTCTATTCTCTAAATAATCCTGCAAAATTAAACTTGCACTCGTGGAATCCAACAATGATTTGTCGCGTCGTTGTTTCTTTTTCACTCCGCTGTCAATCAGTGCCTGCATAGCCATTTTAGAGGTGTACCGCTCATCACAACGTGCAAAGGGCATATTGGGTAACTTTTCCTTCAGCTTATCGATAAATTTCAGTATCTCTGACTCCACGTCTGACAGTTCCCCAGACATTCTAAACGGCTGTCCAACCACAATTGTTTCAACTTCTTCTTTATTACAGAAATCGTGAATATAATCTACTGCTTCTTTATTGCTGACAGTTGTCAGAGGGCTGGCAATTATCTGAAGTGGGTCTGTGGAAGCAATGCCCACACGACGCATTCCGAAATCAATTGCTATAATTCTTGCCATTGGTGCAAAGAAACGCAAATATGCTTGAGGATGAAGTATTTAGTAGAAAGGCATGTTGATTCAGAATGCATGAGATACATCACAAACCTAATCACAATAACCTGTTCATGTTGAGATTAGTCACTTGACCTTTTACGTGGCTTTTATGGTATACTGTTGATAGATAAAACAAACACCATACAATCTGACGGTAGTTACTTACTGTGCAACAACAATTCTTTGAACTACTAAATCTCTTCCAACCAGCATTTTACACAAATATACCCCCGGTTTAAGCGCAGATACATCTACTTCAGATTGATGTGCTCCAGCATTTGGCAAAGGATAAGATTTCCTATATCGAGTGTAAACTTCCTCGCATTAACTATTGAAAATTGCGTTTCTGATAAATAACCAGTCTGGTCAGTGTGAGATTCAGTTTGAGTTTGAGAATGAGTAATTTTCGTACTCACACCCAAACTCATTCTGATAGTTGTACCCAGGGCCGGGCTCGAACCGGCACGTCCGAAGACATTGGTGTTTGAGACCAACGCGTCTACCAATTCCGCCACCTGGGCAATTTGACTTGGTAGTACCTTTTTAAAGGCGTGCAAATTTATTTATTGAATCCCGTATACGCAACAGATATTTTCGTTGTAAATAAGATTCTTTTATTTCTTGTAATAGAGACTCTTCTTTGGATGGCTCATAGCCAGAAAGAAGTGCTTCCAATTGCGTTTCAAATTCGGCTTCCAACTTCTCAAAATCTGCCGTGACTTGATTTAAACCGTCCTTATCATCCGACATACCAACATCCATGATGCGCTCATTCCACTCCATCATTTCCATTAAGAACGTCGGAGGCAACTTATCATCATGGCTTACTGAATGGCCTAACAAACCCAGTACATAAGGTATTCGTTCACTGCTCTCAGACAATGTTTTATAGGCTTGGTTATTTATTGAGGTTTGCATCAATGCTTGCTCATAGGCCGCATCATCGCCAGCTGCAAAATCCGGATGATTCATTTTTGCAAACTTAAGATATTGCTTTCTTAGCTTTTCAGCATCTACAACAAATGAGATTGTTATGCCAAAGTGATCAAAATAATTGGCTTCCAATGTTATAAAAACTTGGATTTAATAATTTGCCAGATATCGTTACCCATCGTAAGGGCCATTAGCGTTAACAAGATTCCCATACCGATGTATTGGGCAACTAATAGAACTCTTTCTGGTGCGGGCTTTCCAACAATCATTTCGTATGTTAAAAACATCATATGACCTCCGTCTAAAGCAGGTATGGGTAGTGCATTCATAAATGCCAATGCCAACGAGATCATCGCTGTCATGCGCCAAAACCAACCCCAGTCCCAAGTACCGCCAAAAAATTCAGCCATGCCAATTACACTTTTAACCTCCTTAACTGGAACGTCACCTTGTGCCATTTTAACCAAACCCAACGCGTTATAATACACCGCCTCCCAACTCTCTTTCCAAGAATATGAGATGGCAGACCCTAATGTGTATTTCATACGGCTGTCTGGGTAACGTGCAATTTTTGGTTTAAATCCTAAAATGCCATTGGTATCTATACTTGCCTTTACATTGGTAGACGCTTCGCCTCGCAAATAATCAATCGAAATCTCCCCGCCTTTATTCGCTTTTAGCATTTTAGTAAAGTGCGTAAAACTCTGAACCACAGTATCATTAATAGACGTAATTCGGTCGCCTTTTTGCAATCCCGCATCAAACGCTCCTCCCCCTTCTTTAGGGTCTTCCTTTAAAAACACTTGACTCTTAGAATCTATAAACAATCCTTTAGACCGTGATAACTGCTTAAACAGATTACCTGGAATTTCTATCTTTTTTTGCTCTCCTTCTCGTTCGATAACCATCTCTCCGCCAAAAACCGCTTCGTACGTTACAAAGTCAACAAATCGCTCGTATTCGTTACCATTCAACGAAACCAGTTTGTCTCCATCACGGAAACCAAGATCATGCGCCAGTTCTCCAACTAAGATGCCATCTTGATTAACCGTATCAATGGTTACAAAATTTTTCTCGTACCCTTTAAGGACCAAAACATAGAATAAAAATCCTAGAATCAAATTCATGACAATTCCTCCAATCATTACGATGAAGCGTTGCCAAGCGGGTTTACTTCTAAATTCCCACGGCTGAGGTTCTGTTTTAAGTTGCTCTGTGTCGACAGATTCGTCAATCATTCCTGCAATCTTTACATATCCTCCTATTGGCAACCAACCAATTCCGTATTCCGTGTCTCCTTTTTTGAAGCTAAATAACTTCTTACCCCACGCATCAAAAAACAAATAGAACTTTTCTACTTTGATACCGAAGGCTCGTGCAGCTAAGTAATGTCCTAATTCGTGAAAAGTTACTAAGATGGCCAATGCTAAAATTAGCTGTCCGGCCATAATTAATCCTGTCATAGTTTATCGTTTATACGATTTTAAGGCTGCGAAAATACAACGTAAAGACGGCCTAAGAAACTGGGTTTGGATGGAATGCTATATTTAGTGGACAATTACCTCTAACAGACTGGCTCGAAAACAATTATAGTTTTTGTTAAAAAAAAGAAAACAAAAGTTTTAGCTTTGCGTTTCTTTATTCTAATGGTCTCGTGGCCGAGTGGCTAGGCAGAGCTCTGCAAAAGCTTCCACAGCGGTTCGAATCCGCTCGAGACCTCAAGTAAATCCTGACCAAACTGGTCGGGATTTTTTGTTTTTACCTCGATTGGAGCTCGCTCCTAAGAGAAGGTGAAAACGAAAAAGACAAAGGCTACCGACAGGTAGACTGGATTTGCTTGTACACCTAATTAATCGTTCACCGGATGGCGGAGCAATCCGCTCGAGACCTCAAGTAAATCCTGACCAAACTGGTCGGGATTTTTTGTTTTTAACTCGATTGGAGCTCCCTCCTAAGAGAAGGTGAAAACAAAAAAGACAGAGGCTACCGATAGGTAGGCTGGATTTGCTTGTAAACCAATAAAATCGCACATCGGATGGCGGAGCAATCCGCTCTAGATATCAAGCAAATCCTGACCTTTTGGTTGAGATTGTCTTGCTTTACAACTACTAAACTCTTCTCAGAATTCTATGAATGGCTTATCACAGTTTAGGCTTATCAGCCTATAACCGATTTTCATTCTTTTGAGCCAAAAGAACGAAACAAGAAAAACTCTAAAAATAATATGCCCTTCGTTTTGGTGCGCGCACTTCCACCTCCTCATCAAGGCCACCAAAACCCGCCATCACACATCGCCGATTATTTTTGGCAACACCGCTTCGAATTTTAATTGATTATCATAACGACGCAGTTGAGAATAGGCACAACAGAAATGCGAGCCGGCTGCTGGGTGAATTGATGAGGAATTACAAAATCAATAAATGCGCTTGCATTTGTTCGCTGAAGGCGGACTCTCATGTATTAGATTTTGTTTATCGTCATAAAGGGCGGGAGGATAGCATATTTGTGTTAAGCGTTTTTGCCTACTTTTTGAGCCCAAAAAGTAGGAGCGGGTTATAGGGTTGATAAACCCTAAGCGAAGAAATGGCGTGGTTCCTTGTAGTCAAAACATTCCAAAACCTAGATTCATTTCTCGTATTTACCCAATTCCACTTTAGTCTTATTAATCATTTTCTTTTTCTCAATGATGGACGATTGTTTTTTCCTTTGAGCATCTGCATTCTCAACCAAGTCCTTTTCACGTTTTTCGATGGTTTCTTTGGCTCGTTTAATTTCCTTCTCATAGGTTTCCTTATCCTTAACCAAATTCCTTTTCTCCCGTTCTAATTTGTCTAACTCTTTTGACTCTCGATCTAAACGTTTAGACACGGCGTCGAAGGCGGTGCTCGTAGCGAACTTTTTAAGCAGCGATTGAATCGCTGGGCTTTTATCTGAATTATAATGGTAATACTGATTTCCAGACTTCAAAAACACACTTAAATAAACACCATCGGGCGTACTATTAAAATTCGAAAATACGTGAATAGCCGTGTCTTCTACAGCAAGGTATAAGCACATTTGAACTAACCAAGTCACTTGATTTTGGCACTTTTAGTGTTTTCCCGCCATATTGTTTCATTAATTTCTCCCAGGCCCGTTGTGCTTCTTTCGCCTCAACTTCAGGAATCAAAACTTTAAAACCACTCTGAATCCCTTGACTCATATTCAATGTCACTGGTGCTACAGAAGTTACCTGAGCTTGCGACATAGATGTTTGTGCAACTAACACGGCAATAAAAACTAAGTGCTTCATATGTTCTTTTCTTTATCCAAATATGTTATTCGCCATCTTCATGGCATCGTTGAATCGTTTTACATCTAAACCATGTGATACGCCATTGTTGTCAAGATATTGAATCAAATTTTCGGTCGGCATGTTACCAACTAAATGGTCTTCTGCCATCGGACAGCCGCCAAAACCTTTGATGGCCCCATCAAACCGCCTACAACCGTTTCGCCATGCTGCATCCACTTTTTCCTCCCAATCGTCAGCCCGGGTATGAAAATGTGCTCCGAATTCGGGATTAGGGAAACTAGCATTTAATTGTTTGAATACAGATTGAATTGAGTCTGCATTTGAAACGCCAACAGTGTCACTAATCGAGAATGAATCTACCCCAAGGTCGGCAATTTTACCTACCCACTCTTCAACAATCTCAGGTCCCCAATAATCTCCGTAATTATTACCGAATCCCATTGATATATATATAACAACTTCTTTGTTATGCTCGCCAGCGTAATCTACTAAGTATTTCACAACCTCCAGACTATCGGCAACGGAAGAATTGGTATTTCGTTGCTGAAAGGTTTCAGAAACAGAGAAAGGAAATCCTAAAAAATCAACCCGTTCGTGTTTTACGGCATCTTCAATCCCACGTTTATTTGCTACAATGACGGAAAGTCGCGAATCACTTTCGTCAATCGAATCAAGGACTTTTTGCGTATCGCGCATTTGGGGAATAGCTTTAGGCGAAACAAAACTTCCGCAATCCAACGTATGGTATCCCACCTTTAGCAGCGCATTGATATATTCGATTTTGGTTTGTGTTGGAACGAACCACTCCAAACCTTGCATTGCATCACGTGGACATTCAATAATCTTAATATCCATTCTACTTCACTAAAACTCGTTCGTTTATTGTTGTTTTTACGCCTTAAATTGGCGTGTACATGCTTATTACATCAGCCTTTGTTCATATTACATCACAGCTGTTTGCTTTTCATCTCAAAAGTACCATTTTTGCAGCGTTTAAAAGAGAAGCAAAGAAATATCATGTCTCAAGAAGAGCTACCTAAATTAGACAATGATTCAACTATCGAAAATGTTGAATCTACTGATCTAAACCCTACTCCGCACAATACAGAATCTAACGGTGAAACAAATACCGAAGGTCTAACCAATGCTAGTGTTGAAGCTGATCCAAAAAGTGAATCAGTAACGTCTTCTGTTGAAGATAAAACAACAGAAGAATCGGAACCTGCCAAACCTGAGGTGTCAAAAACAATTGATTCGGATACTACAGAACCCGAATCAGAGGACGAAAGTGAAGCAGATGACGATGATGATGATGAAGCATCAGAGACTGAAATTGATTTAAATCTAGATCTAGAAAACTTAGATAAAGATCAACTTTTAGCACTTGCGATTGAGTCAACACAAAAGCTCACCACTAGAGATGCATTTAATCGCTTGAAACAAATCAGATCGATTTTCAATGATTTACTTCGATCAGAAAAAAAACAAGCCTTACAAGCACATATAGAAGCTGGCAATGAGGCTGAAGCATTTAGTCATGACGATGCTTCGTATAGAGATAGATTTAAAGACGTTTTCAATTTAGCTAAGAATGCTAGGCTCGAAGAGAGACAAAGAATTGAAGAAGAAAAGATTAAAAATTTCAAGAAAAAAGAAGCGCTGCTCGAGCAGTTAAGAACCATAACAGAATCTGACGAAACGGAAAAAAGTTTGGATGATGTGAAGGCGTTGCAACAAGAATGGCGTGGCATTAGAGTTCTACCAGCAGACAAAGTTCAGGCGCTATGGGATTCGTACCATTTTTTACTTGACAAATTTTACGACAATCACTCTATCAATATAGAGCTTAAGGAGTTAGATCGAAAAAAGAACCTTGAAGTTAAGATCGACCTTACCAAAAAAGTGGATGCGTTAAGTACCGAAAACTCTTTAAAAAAGAGCTTTATTTTGCTTAACAAATACCAGGAAGAATTTAGAAATACGGGGCCCGTTCCTCGTGAGTTCAACAAAGAAATTTGGGAACGTTTCCGAGAAGCCTGCGACAAAGTATACGAACAGAAAAAAGCTGTTTTTGATGCACTTGAAGGTGAAAGAAATAAAAATTTAGAACTTAAAGAAGTACTGGTTGAAAAAGCAAGTTTAATTGCACAAACCAGTGCCAAGAAAGTAAAAGACTGGAAAGAAAAGGCTGCTTCGTTAGATAGCCTGATGGAAGACTGGAAAAAAATAGGTCCTGTTCCACGATCAAAAAATGAAGTGGTTTGGAAAGCATTCCGAAAGTCATTCAACAACTTTTATGATAACAAAAGCGCATTTTTCAAGCAAATAAATAATGAACGTAAGGCCAACCTTATCATTAAAGAAGATATCTGCAAACGTGCTGAAGAAGTAAAAGACAGTGAAGATTTAAACTTTGCCACGAACGAACTCAAGAAATTGCAACGTGAATGGAAAGAAGTTGGTCCAGTGCCCGACAAAGTATCAAATGCCATTTGGAAACGTTTCAGAGCTGCTTGTGATGAGTTTTTTGAGAAAAAACAAAAGGCTTTCGAAGGCAAAAAAGAAGAAGAAGTCCAAAACCTAGAAACAAAGGAGTCGTTAATCGTTAAGCTTAGCAGCTTACTCAAAACCAGTACGTCAGAGTCGATTTTAAACGACCTAAAAGCCATTCAGAAAGAATGGAATCAGGTTGGTTTTGTACCTATTAAAAAGAAAAAAGACATTGACAACCGGTACCGCAAAGTTTCAGACGATGTATTTAACAAGTTTAAGTTAGACCGTCAGAGCTTGAAACAAGGTCAGATAAAGGCACATTACTCAAACCTATCACAATTGCCATCAGGTAATCAGAAGTTGAAAGATGAGGCCTTTAAAATCAAAAAGAAAATGTCGTTCTTATCTAGTGAAATATCTACACTAGAAAACAATATGGAGTTCTTTGGCCGCTCAAAAGGTGCTCAGAAGTTGAAAGATGAAATTGCTGAGAAAATCGAAAAAACGAAAGATCAATTGGCGAGATTAAAGGCTGAACTCAAAGTAATAAAGTCAGTGAATGAAAAGCCTGCAGCCGAAAATGCAGGTAACTCATAAACCATATTCGATTTTAAAACGGCTTAGGCTGTATGCCAACTTTTTGGTAGGGGCAAAATCATGGAGGTCAATTCATAGTCCCTTCATATTTGATTTTGCAAAACATGTAAAGACCTCAGAACTAGACTCTTCCACGTATAAATCGATTGAACAGCTGCGCAATAAATTGCGCAAAGACAAACGTGTCATTACGTTTAAAGATTACGGATCGAATGGTATTGACCGAACACGTACAGTTGCAGAAATAGCCAAAACATCGGCCAAAGCTAGAAAGCAGTGCGAAACACTTGCTAAAATGGTCACCTATTTAAAACCGAGCATTGGTCTTGAATTAGGCACATCGTTAGGCATCAGCTATGCCTATATGGTTTCAGCCTCTCCAAATACAACATTCACCACAATCGAAGGCGCCAAAGAAATTGCAGAAATCGCCTCTGCCAATTTGAGTGAATTGGGCTTTTTTGGTAACATCAGAGTTGGCACATTTGATAAACACTTGCCCTCAATTCTTAAAGAACTTGGGGAAGTTGACTTCGTTTTTGTTGATGGAAACCACCAAGAAACCAGGACGATGGATTATTTCAATCAAATCGTAAGTCACTTATCACCAAATGGTTGTATCATATTTGATGACATTTATTGGTCTCAAGGAATGACAAATGCTTGGAACCAAATTAAAGCAGACGACCGTGTTTCATTAAGCCTAGATTGCTTTCATTTCGGTGTTGTCTTTATTCGTAAAGGTGTTGACAAGCAGCACTTTACTGTTGCACTTTAATCAACTCCTTATCATAGGTTTTAGCCACAGACTTCCAGCCGTAATTTGTCACTTCTGAACGATACGTATGTGCTTTGTAATTTGAGACTGAACCTTTTAAAGTATCATAAAAGGCGTCGTCTGATGAATAAAACACGTCCAATTTTGCATATAGGTCGCTGTAAGACAATCGATTAGGCAACAAAGGTTGTACCCCACAGTAAATGGCCTCTAACACACTTAATCCAAAAAATTCTTGATTTGCGGTGACAGGAAGAATGTTGCACCGCCATAATATTTCGTAATACGTTTTTCTGTCTGCAACAAAACCCCAGTGTTTGATGTGCCGTTCTAGTTGATTTTCGGCCTTGCTAAAAACGCTCGGGCTCTTACTGTATTTTTCTCCTGTTACATATAAATCGAACGTATACCCCTCGTCGCTTAACCGCATCAGCGTGTTAAAAAACAAATCTGGATTTTTATCATGTTCCCATCGGTGATTCCACAATATTGAGGGAGTGAGGTCCTTATCCATTCTATTCGAATCAATTGTTTCTGTGTCGATGCCTAACGGAATTATTTTGGACTTCAATCTACATCTATTCGCTTCTTTGACGTGAAATGCTGCATCCGGAAATAGTTTTAAAAAGACCTCCAACTCCGAAAACCAAATATCTCGATGAAACTTCGAATTAAACCACACCCAATCTGCTGCAAGCATTGATTTATAGTTTATTAGGCCGTAATGAAGGTCTCTATTTTTATCAGAATCCGAGGTTTGAAAAGGATAAACCACCTGGTTCTCGTGCATATATAGAATAATTTTTACGGAACGGTATTGCGGAAGTAATAGTGATTTAAACACGGCTACATCCAGCATGTCTGTAACCAAGAAAACATCAATTTGTATACTAGATTGGTTAACCTCCTGTGCGAGTTGAATAGCGCCAGCTCCCATGCGCCATTTCCAATGTCTGCCAGGCAGTGTAAATGTGATGCAGTCTTCCGAAAGAAATGTACATAAAGCATCTACCCAAGTTTTGTGGGATCCAGAATAGAAGGGTTCTACAATCGCAACTTGCATATTAGAGGTTAACGCATTATTCCGCGTTGATTTAATGCACGTCGATAGGCAGACCGGTTGCGTTCATGCTGCGCATTGGTTTTCGCAAAGGAATGATACCCAGAAAAATCTGCCTTTGCACAAAAGAACATAAATTCCGTATTCGCTGCATTTAATACCGCGTCAATCGCCTTGGTACTTGGCAATAAAATTGGGCCCGGTGGTAACCCTAAATTTTTATACGTGTTATACGGGCTCTCAACTTCCAAATCTTTGTACAGTACTCGTTGGCGGCCTTCTTCGTTTATCAAATAACGAATCGTAGGATCAGCCCCTAACGGCCAATTCTGCTGCAGGCGATTTAAATATACCCCAGCAATCATGGGCATTTCGGTATCCATCATCGTTTCAGAATCAACAATACTGGCTAAAATAACTACCTCATTGGGCGTTAAATCAATTTCTTGTGCTTTAGTAGATCTTTCATCGTCCCAAAAGGCTAAGTGTTCTGTTACAAACCGCTGAACAACCTGGTCTGCCGCTGTTGCCCAATTAAAAAAATAGGTGTTTGCAATAAATAAACATGGCCAACTTTCAGTATTGTAACCCAAACTTTCAACAAGAGAATCATTTTTGAACATGTTCATCAAGTCCAGTGAATCAATCTCTAATGGTTCAGCAATTTTTGAAAAAATCTGATTGCGTGCTATGCTTCCAGTTAGTATGACTTTAACGTCTTTGGTTTGGCCAGAGCGTAACATGTTAATCAAATCTCGATTACCTAAATCACATACTATTTCATATTTCCCAGGTCTAATTTTATTTGGAAGGTTCATTTCCTTAGCCACCCGATCAAACGATGTTTTGCTAATCAAAATGGCGTCCAAGCCGTTTAACAAAGAATCGTATGTCCATCCAGCCCCTATATACAGGTCATGATTGGCCTCAGGTATATCCACCACATTATCCTTGACAACATAGGCGTAACCCAGCCAGGCCAAAACGCTACCAATCAGGACTAAACAAAGAAGCCCAATAACTACAATTTTTCTCATCTGATAGAGGCAAATATACAACCCAAAATCATCGGTAATAGAAGTCATTAATAATGTAAATTTGCAACCATTAGATATGAAGATAGCACTGCTAGGATACGGTAAAATGGGGAAGGCAATTGAGCAAATTGCCGTTAACAAAGGCCATACTATTGTTTTAAAAACAGACAGTGACACCTATACGGTTCAGGAGCTTGCGGCTGCAGATGTAGCCATAGAGTTTAGCACTCCAGATTCTGCGTTAACCAATATAAAAAAGTGCGGAGACGCTGGCGTCCCAGTGGTTGTTGGAACAACGGCTTGGTACCATCAATTTGAAGAAGCTAAAAGCTATACAGAATCAAAACAAGGAGGCTTATTCACAGCCACAAACTTCAGTATCGGCGTTAACCTATTCTGGAAAATAACAGAACAAGCAAGTAAACTGTTAAGTGACTATTCAGAGTACGAACCTAGTATAGACGAAATACACCACACACAAAAACTAGATGCGCCTAGTGGTACGGCAATTACTACTGCCGAAAAGATGTTGAATCAACTTGGTAGAAAAAACGAATGGGTTCATCATGAAAATGGCATTGGCTCTATTTCCAATGAACTAGAATTGAGTGTTCGTTCGTTCAGGGAAGTAAATGTACCTGGAACGCATACCGTAAAATTTGGAAACGACATAGACTCAATCGAAATAACACATACAGCACATAGTCGACAAGGATTTGCAGCCGGCGCGCTTAAAGCAGCAGAATTTATGGTTAACAAAACCGGCATATACACAATGAACGACTTACTAAACTTATAATTGAAATGAATTTTAACCCTATAGACACATTTAAAGAATTTAGGACAAGAACGAAGATTGTTTTAATCGTCTGGACCGTTTTAAACTTATTGATACTTGGCATTTTACTCTTTGCCGCAAAAGCACCCGTTGTAGGAAGTATTATATTTTTCCTCATTTGGGAATTGGCAGTTTGGGGATACTATGTATATCGTTACAATTTCAGGCATTTACATCGTGTAGGAGAATGGGTGGATGCCATCATGTTCGCCGTTATAGCGGCAACTGTAATTCGAAGCATGTTTATAGAGCTGTATCAAATTCCAACGTCATCTATGGAAAAGTCATTACTCGTTGGTGATTTCTTATTCGTTAATAAAATGAGTTATGGTACACGACTAACCATGACGCCTTTAAGCTTTCCGTTTGCTCATCATACCATGCCATGGATAAATACCAAGGCATACTCTGAAGCTATAAAGTTCCCGTACTATAGGCTACCAGGTTTCGGGAAAATTAAAAATGGAGACGTTGTGGTTTTTAACTGGCCAGATGAACGGTTGGGCAGACCGTTAGACAAAAAGGAGAATTATATAAAAAGGTGTGTTGCAATCCCGGGTGATTCTATTTCTGTAAAGCGTGGTGTGATTCACATTAATGGAGCTCCAGAAGACGTACCTCCTATGCGTCAATTCAGTTATTTGGTGCGTAAAAACACCATGGGTGGGATGGGCAATAAGTTTCTAAAAGAACAAGATATTACTGATTATGAATTGGATGGTGATTCCACAATTTATTTGATGCAATTAAACGACGGAAACCGACCTAACGTTCAGAATAACAGCTTAGTAAACACAGTGGACACGGTTTTACATAGGCCTGGACAAAACGACGGCAACTTGTTCCCTGTTAGCAAACAACACAGTTGGAGTAGAGATTGGTATGGACCTCTATACGTACCTAAAAAAGGGGCAACTGTAACGTTGACCAAAGGAAATTACGAAATGTATGAAAGACTCATCCAGGTGTACGAAAACCACCCTGACTTTACAACACGCGGTGGCAAGTTTTACATGGGTCAAGAAGAAATAACTGATTACACCTTCGAGTTGGATTACTATTTCATGATGGGAGATAATAGACATTATAGCTATGACTCTCGTTTTTGGGGGTTTGTACCTGAAAATCACGTTGTAGGCAAGGCTTGGTTTGTCCTGTGGTCTATTCGACATGATGTCAAGAAATTCACAACCAAGGATGGTCAGCAAGTCGAAAGTCGGAAGTTCGACGGCATCCGATGGAAACGATGTTTCATGGGAATTAAGTAATGGAACGAGGGGATATGCGTGTTGTGTTCATTGGAACACCAGAATTTTCAGTCCCAAGTCTTCAAGCGCTTCACAACGCTGGATACAACATTGTAGGTGTGATTACTGCTCCTGATCGAAAAAGCGGAAGAGGAATGAAGCTTCAACACTCTGCCGTAAAAGCATATGCACTTAAACATGATTTTAAGGTCTTGCAACCGACAAACCTTAAAAATGAAAAATTTCAAGAAGAACTGGCAGCTTTAAGAGCTGATATACAAGTGGTTATTGCATTTAGAATGTTACCTATAGCCGTTTGGGATATGCCTAAATTTGGTACCATAAATCTACACGCTTCGTTACTTCCCAATTATCGAGGTGCTGCACCAATTAATTGGGCGATTATTAACGGAGAAAAGGAAACGGGGTTAACTACTTTTAAACTCAAACATGAAATTGATACTGGAGATGTTCTGAAACAGGTCAAACTATCCATCGATAAAAATGAAACAGCCGGCACACTCCATGATCGCATGATGGTTGCAGGTGCCGACATAGTGGTTGAGACCATTGATGCTATAAGAACAGAACGTATCGAGGAGCATCCGCAATCATTATCTGACGAGATGCACTCTGCACCGAAAATATATAAAACAACTTGTGAAATAGACTGGGACAAACTAGGTGCAAGTATTTACAATCGTGTTCGTGGTTTAAGCCCCTACCCGACCGCGAGAACCGTGCTCGACGGCAAAATATTAAAGATTTACCGATGTACGTTCGTTCCTGAAAAACATGCTCGATATCCAGGAAACTTCATTACAAACGGAAGTGATTATCTAGGGTTTTATTGTCAAGACGGATTAATTCAGCTAAACGAGGTTCAATTGGAAGGCAAAAAAAGGATGGATGTAGCATCTTTTCTAAGAGGAATTAACTTGTCGTGATTGATTAAAAATTGGGTTATTAAAAATAGAATCACACTATATTTGCACAAGACATTGCTCCCGTAGTTCAACTGGATAGAATATCGGATTTCGGCTCCGACGGTTAGGGGTTCGAATCCCTTCGGGTGCACTTGCTAAATAAGACCTCTGAAGACAAATTCAGGGGTCTTTTGTTTTGGGAGGAATTTGGGATTCGGACTCGCGAAGGCCTGGGGTTCGAAATGTATTCACGAATGCCTTTATTAAAAATAACAAGCAATGAGTAATCCCTTCGGGTGCACAAAAAAGGGTTGCTTTGCAACCCTTTTTTAATTCTTAATTTTTACTGTTTAATTCTCAATTAACCACAAAATTGACAATCTAATTTATAATCACCTTCAACTGCTAGCAACCAATCGCCAAAAGCGAAGCGTCCTAATGCTCCAATTGTACATTATTAATTGTCAATTATACATTCAATCAAATATCTTACCCGGATTCATAATTCCATTTGGATCAAATGCTAGTTTTATGCCACGCATAATTTGTAAATGGCTTTCGGTCATAACCTCGTTCATGAACTTTTTTTGTACATAACCAATGCCATGTTCACCGCTAATAGTGCCTCCCAGGCGCTTACACAGTCTAAATATCTCTCTAATTCCTTCTTCTAAGTGCGATCCATTCCATTGTTCATCTGTAAGATTATTCTTTAGTATGTTTACGTGTAAGTTTCCATCACCCGCATGTCCATAACATACGGATTCAAAACCATACTCTGCTCCTATTTCCTTCACCCCAGCCATTAAATCAGCCAAATGACTGCGCTTTACAACTGTATCCTGTTCTTTATACGTTGAGTAAGTTTTCACCACTTCACCAATACTGCGTCTGATGCTCCACCAAGCTTCTTTCTGTTCGCCAGAATCTGCAAATAATACTGAATCGATGCCATGATGTTCTAATAACTCACTTATAGATTCGCAATCCGCATACAGTTGATCCATGTTATCACCATCGGCCTCAATCATTATGGCGGCTTCACTCCCGCTTACCATCGGGTTATTAAAACCAAGTTTATCACAAGCCAAATCAATTCCTTTGCGCTCCATAAGCTCCATACCAGAAGGAACAACACCTGATTTCATTATATCGGAAACTGCTCTACACGCCGTGGTGGCTTTAGCAACATTGGCCCACAACAACAAATTATGTTTGGGTTTGGCTAAAAGTCTGACCACAACTTTGGTTACAATACCTAACGTGCCTTCACTGCCAATAAACAACTGTGTAAGGTTATATCCGGTAGAGTTTTTCAGTGTATTTGCTCCTGTCCAAACGACCTCCCCCGAGGGTAAAACAACCTCCAGATTTAGTATATAATCTTTCGTTACTCCATATTTTACTGCTTTAGGTCCACCACTATTATGCGCTACATTCCCTCCGATGAAGCACGAGCCTTTGCTCGCCGGATCTGGTGGATAGAAAAGTCCTCTGTTTTCAACGGCTTCTCTTAAATTGTGGTTGATAACACCGCTTTCAACAGTGGCCTGCATATTGGATTCGTCGATGTCTAGAATTCGATTAAAGTTTTCCATTGACACCAAAACACCTTTGTTTATTGGTAAGCTTGCTCCGCTTAATCCTGTCCCTGCCCCACGTGGTGTAACGGGTATTTGATTACTATTACAGTATTCCATCAATCGACTAAGTTGATCGACGTCTTTGGGTTTGACTACAACGTCTGGTTGAAATACAAAATCTTCGGTCTCATCGTGCCCGTATCGAATTAAATTATCGTCATCGAAATAAACGACTTCTTCGCCCAATAGATTTTTTAAGTCATGCAGTAAATTCAAAGTTTAAATATAATTTTAGTACCGTAATCGAATTAATTATTATCGCATCACAAAATACGTATTATTGAACAACAAAATAAGAAGCATGATTAGACAATCTATTATCTATACTTTATCTCTTTTTCTAATGGCCTCTAGCGCAATTGCACAGAAGCCAATTACGCTAAACGATATTTGGGCAAGTGGTGTATTCTACCCCAAAATGATAAGTGGATTTATCAATCTAAATGACGGTAAATCGTATGTCAAAATGGAAAAAGATGCTGATGGCAATTCTCAAGTTGTTCGATACTTATATACCACAGGAGAAAAAACTGGCATTGTTATCGATGGAAGTAAAATTGCAGCCGCTAATGGTATGCAATATTTTGCCTTCGGAAGCTTCACATTTAATGCTGATGAGACAAAAGCGCTAATCCCAGTAAACACCCAATCCATTTATCGGCATTCTTCAAAATCGAACTATCTTATTTGGGATAAGTCTACGAACAAACTTAGTAAGGTTGCTGATGAAAAAATTAGGTATGCTACATTCAATCCACAATCAACTAAGGTCGCATATGTGTTGGATAACAACTTGTATGTCAAAGATTTAAAGAAGAACAAAACCAAAAGACTTACTAAAGATGGGTCGCATAATGCCATAATAAATGGCGCTGTTGACTGGGTATACGAAGAAGAATTTGGTATGTCACGTGGCTACGAATGGAATGCTGACGGCACCCAAATTGCGTATTACAAATTTGATGAAAGTCATGTAAACGAATGGGACATGGAAGTTTACGGGAACTTATACCCCAATCACAATAAGTTCAAATACCCTAAAGCAGGTGAAGCCAACTCAACTGTAGATGTATATATCACGAACCTTAAAAACAAGGGTAAAAAACTAGAAATTGGAAGTCAAAACGATCAATACATCCCTCGAATTAAGTGGACAAAAGACCCTAACAAGCTTACCTTACAAAGGTTAAACAGGCACCAAAACCACTGGGAAATGCTATTGATTGACGCTAAAACCCGAGAAGTAAATGTGAGTCTTGAAGAAAAAGACAAATACTATGTAGACATTACTGACGACATTATCTTTTTAGACGATAAAGAGCATTTTGTTATTAAAAGTGAAAGGTCTGGTTTTTGGCACTTGTATCTGCACAAAGTGGACGGGCCACAAGTAGGCATAATTACACGCGGAGAATGGGAAGTTGACCAATTGCTGGGTGTAGACGAAAAGAATGGGAAAGTATACTTTTCTAGTACCGAGGTATCGCCTATGGAAAGGCACGTCTATGCTGTCGACATTTCAGGAAAGAACAAAAAACAACTTACAACAGGTAAAGGCACTCACCGTGCCGTATTTAGCAACGATTACTCCACATTCTTCCATACATACAATACTGCTGCAACACCTCATGTGTATAGCATCAACAACAATAATGGAGAAACAGTGCGCCTGTTGGAGGATAACGCTGCGTATAAAACCAAGTTAGCTGAATATAAACTTGGCCCTATAGCCTTTGAAAATATTGACTTAGAAAATGGTGTGAGTTTGAACTCTTACACCATAAAACCAGCAGATTTTGACTCGTCTAAACAATACCCCCTTTTGATGTTTGTATATGGTGGACCAGGATCCCAACAAGTAAAAGACAACTGGTTATGGCACAATTACTTTTGGCACCAAATGTTAGCCAATGAGCATGGATATATCATTGCAGTAGTTGACAATAGAGGCACTGGAGCAAGAGGCGCTGCCTTTAAGAAAATGACCTACTTGCAATTAGGAAAATATGAGACCGAAGACCAAATTGCCGCAGCAAAGTATTTTGGAAAAATGAGTTTTATCGATGCCTCAAGAATTGGTATATGGGGATGGAGCTATGGCGGATACATGAGTAGCTTGTGCCTTACTAAAGGTGCCGATGTGTTTAAAGCGGCTATCGCCGTTGCCCCGGTAACTAACTGGCGTTATTACGACAATATTTACACCGAACGGTATATGAGAACCCCGCAAGAAAATGCCGACGGATATGACAATAACTCACCTATAAACCATGTCGAAAAATTAAAAGGGAAATACCTGTTGATACACGGTACAGGAGACGACAATGTTCATTTTCAAAACACTGCAGAAATGGTCAATAAGATGATTCATCAAAACATTCCATTTGATTCTGAGTTTTATCCAAACAAAAATCATGGCATTTCTGGTGGGTACACCCGTTTGCATTTATTCACACGAATGACCAACTTCATATTAGAAAACCTGTAATCTTGTTTTTCTAAGTACAACGTCTATTTTTACAAAAATTAAAAACAGAAATTTATGAGCGAAGAAGAAATTTTAGAAGAATATAAAGACGACGCGCTTCCCGATAATATTAAAGGGCATCCAAAGGGCTTATACTCTTTGTTCTTCACAGAAATGTGGGAACGGTTTAGCTATTACGGAATGCGTGCATTGTTAACCCTGTATTTAACGGCAGAGTTGATAAACGGTGGTTTCGGAATGGACAGAGCGGAGTCTCTTAAAATCTACGGTATATTTACTGGTCTAGTGTATCTGACCCCTATCATAGGTGGTTGGTTTGCAGACAAAGTGATAGGGCAACGTAAGTCTATTTTTATCGGTGCGTTTACTATGGCCATTGGCCAGTTCCTTTTGGCCGGTAGTGGTATGCAATCACTCGATGCCGAAGGCATGCGTCTAACACTCTTTTACCTCGGATTAGGAACATTAATTCTTGGTAATGGTTTCTTTAAGCCAAATATCTCTACGATCGTTGGTGATTTGTATGACAATGATGATCCAAGAAAAGATGGTGGTTTTACCATATTCTATATGGGTATCAATATTGGGGCATTTTTATCTCCCTTTATCGCAGGAACGCTTGGAGAAAAAGTAGGCTGGCCATGGGGTTTTGCTGCCGCTGGTGTTGGAATGCTTATAGGTACAATATGGTTCTATGCAAGACGTTCAACGCTTGATGGTCTTGGTTTACCTCCAAATAGAAAAGAAGGTCAAACCGAACTCATCAGAAAAGACTGGATGGATATCATCCTGTATACCATCATAAATTTCGTACTGGTTCTGTTTGTAATTAAAGGAATCGGCAGTTTGCCTGAAATAGCACAAACGATAATTACATGGGTCATCGGACTTGGTGGATTATTATTCTTGGCGCTCTCCATATTTAAAGGGACGGAAGGTAAAACGGAATGGTCGAGGGTTTTTGTTATTCTGGTCTTGGCCATGTTTAACATCGTCTTTTGGGCTGGATTTGAACAAGCCGGAGGTACTTTTAACCTATTTGCTGAAGAGAACACAAACAGAATGATTGGTTCTTGGGAAATACCGACAACTTGGTTTCAAAACATCAACCCCATTGCGATAGTTCTTTTTGCTCCTTTGTTTTCGATGTTATGGATAAAACTTTCGGCATTAAAAAAGAACCCAAGAACACCGGTAAAGTTTGCGATTGGCTTGCTATTAGGTGCTTTGGCTTTCTATATCATGACCATGGCGTCAAACCTTGCTGCAGGTGGAACCTTGATAAGCCCGATGTGGCTTGTTGCTGTATATGTGATTTTGACTTTAGGCGAGCTTATGCTCTCCCCTATTGGCTTATCTATGATCACAAAGCTGTCACCTTCGAAAATCACATCGATTATGATGGGTGTTTGGATGGCCAGTTTTGCACTAGGTAATTACTTGGCAGCGACTTTAGAGAGTATCTTACATACCTATCAATTTGAACTATATCCATTCATTACGTATTTGATGCTTGGATCTGCTGTAGCGTTGTTACTATTATCGCCGGTACTGAATCGATTAATGAAAGGTATACACTAAATGATAATTGACACTGTTTCAAGGAATATAGAAAACAGCCAAAAAATAAGCTAAACGAACAAATCGATTAGCTTAATAATGCCTTTAAAACCGCAGATAATAATCTGCGGTTTTTTTATGTCAATCATTTTAAAATCAGCAGTTTAAATTGTGCGTGTCTTGTCTAAAAAAACATCAAAAAGACTACTATTACCGACCTTCAGCGCTTAACTTTGTGGATTCGTAAAAATTACACTCACCCTGTGAGTGAGGTGGCGAAGCTTTATTCCTTGGGCACAGACAATACTATTTTGAATACAAAAGATTTATCAAACACAAAAATTGCGGTAATTGGACTAGGCTATGTTGGTCTTCCCTTGGCTCTAGAATTTGCCAAGCAATACCCTGTAATCGGTTACGACATTAATGAATCGCGAGTAGGCGAATTGATGGGTGGTAAAGACCATACACTTGAAGTAGAGGAAGACGAACTTTCTTCGGTTTTGACCCAAAGATTGCCTACCGACAAAGGACTCTATTGCTCATGTGATGGTGCAGACATTGCTGACGCAAATTTTTACATCATCACCGTTCCAACGCCAATAGATGAGTTTAAGAGACCTGACCTTACTCCGCTTATTTATTCTAGCAGAGCGGTGTCAAAGTATCTTAAGCCAAACGATATTGTTATATATGAGTCAACTACCTACCCAGGGTGTACTGAAGAGATTTGTGTACCGGAACTGGAAACAGGAAGCGGTTTAAAATTCAACCACGACTTCTATTGCGGCTACTCTCCAGAGCGAATCAATCCAGGAGACAAGATTAATACACTCACAAAAATTCAAAAAATCACGTCTGGTTCGACTCCTGAAATCGCAGAAGTTGTCGACCAACTATACAAGTCTATTATTACCGCTGGTACCTACAAAGCTCCTTCAATGAAAGTAGCCGAGGCGGCTAAAGTGGTTGAGAATTGTCAACGAGATTTAAATATCTCATTCGTAAATGAATTGGCTTTAATATTTGACCGTGTAGGAATAGACACCAACGACGTAATTGAAGCCGCAGGCACAAAATGGAATTTCCTAAAGTATCGACCGGGTTTAGTTGGTGGACACTGCATTGGTGTTGACCCCTATTACATGGTACACAAGGCAGAACAATTGGGTTATTACCCAGAGGTTATTAAATCAGGAAGACGTGTTAATGAACATATTGGCGCTTTCGTTGCCAATAAAGTAGTCAAATTGATGATCTCCAAAAACATCTCAATCAAAGATTCGGACATGTTGGTGCTTGGCATCACCTTTAAGGAAAATTGTCCGGATATTCGAAACTCCCGCGTGATAGACATCATTGAAGAATTACAAGGCTTTGGTGGAAAAGTGACCGTGTATGACCCTTGGGCTAATTTTAAAGAAGTGAAGGCAGAATACGGTGTTGAAATCGTAAATGAACTTCCGAACAAAAAGTTCAAAGCGATAATAAACGCAGTAGCCCATCAAGAATTTGAGTCTTTAGATTTCGACGAAATAAAAGATGAAACCGCAGTAGTGTATGACGTAAAAGCTACAATGAACAAGTCTATAGTGGATGGCAGACTCTAAGCCAAAAATACTCATTACCGGTATTGCCGGTTTTATTGGCTTTCATTTGGCCAAAAAACTAAATGCCGTTGGCTTTCAAGTATATGGCGTTGACAATCTTAACGACTATTACAAAGTTCAGTTAAAACTTGACCGCTTAAAAGAACTAGGTATAGAGGTAGCCAAAGAAAACAACACCTGGATTGCGAGTAAAAGCAAAGACATTCAATTTCTAAAAATAGATTTATCGAACACGTTGGAGATTGGACAAGTATTTGACAGCATTCAATTTGATGCCGTCATTCACCTTGCTGCTCAACCAGGTGTGCGCATGTCCATCACGCATCCTGAAATATATTTCCAATCAAACCTAACAGCGACATTTAACTTATTAGAACAAGTTAAAAACAATCCTAACAGCGTTCTTTTAATGGCATCTAGTAGTTCCGTATATGGACATTCGGACAAGACACCTTACACCGAAGACCAACAAACCGACAAACCTGTTTCATTGTATGCTGCGACGAAGAAAAGTACAGAGGTCATCGCACATTACTATGCCCATCAGTATAAAATTGACACTTCGTTACTTCGCTTTTTCACCGTTTACGGTCCATGGGGCAGGCCAGATATGGCAGTGTATGGCTTTTTTGATAAAGTCATGAATGGCCAAGAAATAAAGGTATTTAACAATGGAGATCTCAGACGTGATTTCACCTACATCGACGACATCGTTGACAATCTTCACTTACTATTGGTAAACCGATTAAATGCATCATCAAATAGTGATACGAAAAGTTATGAAGTCTATAACGTAGGCAACCAATCACCGATTAAGCTGATGGATTTTATATCTTTGATAGAAAAAATTACAAATAAAGAAGCCAACAAGGCGTTTTTGCCTATGCAACCTGGAGACGTATTTGAAACATATGCTGATTCTTCGAAAATAAAAGAGTTATTAGGTTTTGACTACGCTACACGGTTAGAAAGCGGGTTAACTTCATTTTACAATTGGTATTTGGAGTACCATGGAATAAAAACAAAAGAACTACAATCCCATGAATAGATGGTTATATATACTGGTGCTACTAATGAGCTTCACTTCGGTGAAATCTCAAGTATATCAGCAAGATCAGATTGAAGCCGCACAAGCTGCGTTAGCAGATGCCGGAGTTGAACAAGATGAGGTAAAAAGACGTTTACGCGCCAAAGGCATTGATTTAGACAATATCCAATCAGAGCAGTTGGGGACCTTAGAAGCTAAAATTCGCGCAGTCGTTGAAGAAATTCAGCAAGAGCAAGCGGATGAAGAAGAAGCTAATGCCGAAAACACTGAGAATACATCTGACGATTCAGGTGGCGAAACACAAACCCCTGCTAAAGAAAAAGTTGTTTCATCAAAAGTTCAGCCGAGTGAAGAATCGCTTAAACCGATTAAAGATCTGACTTCAGACTCTATTGAATCCGAAGCCAAGGATAAAATGAAGATGTTAAGCCGTAAATCAGCCGATGAAGTGATACGGCGCATGAAACAGGGTGCGACATTGGATGAAGCCATTTACGACGTGTTAACAGAAGAAGAAAAAAATCAATATTCGGCACAAAGTAGTGTATACGGTATGGATGTCTTCATTAACAAATCATTAGACGTTTATCGAACAACATCATCTGCTACGACTCCCGACAGTTATGTCTTAGATGTAGGCGACAAAATCGCCATAAACATTTTCGGAGCATCTCAAACCGACTTATTATATGAAATTCAGGATGACGGCTTTATTCGTCCAAGAGGTATTGCCAAAATCTATTTACGAGGGGTATCGTTGAAAAAAGCAAAAGCGCTTTTACTTGGAAGGTTTCATCAGAGTTATGTATTTAGTCCTGGGCAGTTTGAAGTAACACTTCACACTGCAAGAACGATTACGGTAAACATCTTTGGGGAGGTCAACCAACCTGGTAGTTATACGATATCGGCATTAAACACCGCCTTAAATGCTATTATCGCAGCAGGCGGACCAAGCGCAGAAGCAAGTTTGAGGAATATCGAAATTCGGTCGTCAGGCAAAAAACGAATTCTGGATGTGTATGAGTTCATGATTGACCCGAAAAAGCAATACGACTTTTATCTTAGCAATAACGACCTTATTTACATCCCAAAATTTGAAAAGCGTGTTTCGTTAAGCGGCGGTGGCATTCGAAGGGGAGCTACGTATGAATTAAAAACCAACGAGAACTATAAGGAAGCTGTTCGTTGGGCTAGCGGTTATTCTACGAATATTTATGGCGGATTGGTTCAACATGTCTCGACAACAAGTGGTGAACAGGCAATAAAGGATTACAGCTTATCGGAAATAGAAGCAGCTAAGATTGCCCTGAATGATGGTGACAGATTAATATTTCACAGTAGTCTGAAACAGTTCGAAAACTACGTGAGCATCAGTGGTGCAGTAAGGCATCCAGGTAATTTTGAATTAATGGACAACATGAAACTTTCAGATGTGCTGGAGAAAGCGCGGTTGGAAAAAGAGTCCTATAATCAAATGGCTTATTTGACACGTAAGAATGTGGATGGAACATTTCAATTGAAACGGGTTTATGTAGAGGACGTATTGGCAAATCCAAGTTCAGAGAAAAACATCCCCCTACAACATGAAGATCGGATTGTACTATATACAAAATCCCAGTTTGTAGACAATTATAGCTTTACGATATCTGGTGCGGTAAGAAGTGGTGGACAACATTTTTGGGATCCATCAAACTCGATCACTTTATATGATGCCATTATGATGTCTCGTGGATTTCAGGGTAAGGCGACCAACTTCGGTTATATCATCTCCTCCCCTCCTGGACAGCCATTAAAAAGAGAATATAGAATCGTTGATTTAAAAACGGCATTTGAGAATCCAGAATCTGCAGAAAACGTAACCATTAACCCCAACGATCGAATAGTTGTACCCAGTAAGACCAATTACATGGACCAGTATTACGTTCAAATATCTGGAGCGGTGCGAAGTCCTGGACAATACGTGTTTGATTCTACCTTATCATTTAAAGATATTCTCGTAATGGCAGGTGGTTTAAAGATGGAAGCAGCCAGTAACAAGATTGACATATTTAGGCTTAAGGTTGAAAACAACGAACCCACAGAAACGTATGCAACGACAATAGAAATCGATCATGACTTGAACGCATTACAGGATAACATTCCTTTTGAAATTAAACCGTACGACCATATTGTTGTTCGTACCACACCTAATTTTGAACCTATTAAGTATGTTACCATCAATGGCCAAGTTCAATACCCAGGCATCTATGCTATCATGAAACCCAATGAAAGGTTAAGTAGTATTATTGACCGTGCTGGTGGGTATACGGTTGAAGCTTTCCCAGAAGCAGGAACATTCTTCCGTGGATATGACAATATTGGGTATGTGGTTACGCGAATGGATTTACTGGAAAAGAAACCACACGACTCTCGATTTAACATAGTAATTAAAGAAGGTGATGTGATAAACGTGCCGAAACTGATAGACATTGTACAAATCGACAAATTGGGTACCAACGCCGATTCCTTTTACATTGCAAACAGTACAGGTGGAAATGAATTACGCATCGTTGTCAACTATTTCAATCGTCGTGCGAAATGGTATGTCAATCAATATGCTGGTGGTTACAGTAAAGACGCAAAACGCAAGAAAACAACAGTGACCTATGCCAATGGTCGTGTTAAGAAAACAAGAAGTTTCTTATTCTTTAAAATTTACCCCAAAATAAAAAGAGGTTCTGAAATACACTTAGCGCTTAAAATAAAAGAGGAACGTGGCATCGATGTCCAACCTGAGAAAAAGAGCTTGTTGGAACGCATGACAGAGTTGAATGCTATCACAGCAATCACAACCTCCATCATGTTAACCACCCAGACCCTCATCGCGGTAGTCAATGGAACGAAATAAGATGGAAGAAGAAAAGTCCTTAAATATTTCTGTCATCCTCAAACTGGTGAAGACATACTGGTCTTTGGTCTGGCGAAACAAGTGGTGGGTTGTTCTAGGTGCTTTTCTACTATCTGGTATTATGGTTACCAATGCATGGCTGACCCCAAAAAAATATAGCGCTCCATTAACTTTTGTTATTAACGAAGATGACGGTGGTGGTGCAGGAGGAATTGGCGCAGTTTTGGGTGAATTGGGGTTTGGTGGATCTAAATCTGGACACAATTATGAGAAGATTTCACAATTAGCCACTTCAAGGTTAATTTTAGGGGCAGCACTGTCTTCTCAGACATCAATAAAAGGTAAGAATGATTATTTAGGAAACTTACTTATTGATATTCTTGGCTTGGAAGTAAAATCAAAAGTAGGGAATATTGACTTAGCAGGATTTAGATTTACAGCAAATGCTGATTCGACTTACGTTGAACACGAAGAACAAGCAATATTAATACTCTCCAAAAAGTTAAAAGGAAACCCCCAAAAAGGCGTCGAGGGTTTAATAAGCATAGACTACGATGACGAGAGTTCCTTTCTAAACATCGTTGGTAAAACAGAAAATCCTGATTTGAGTATTGCGCTTGCCAATTCATTATATGATGTATTAAGTGAGTTTTACATCCACAATACCATAGAAAAACAAAAGGCGACATTCGAACATGTACGCACAAAAGCAGATTCAATTTACGGAGAATTAAGGTTAGCTGAGCAACAATTGGCACGCTTCCAAGATCAGGGTAAAAGCATCATATTAAGATCTAACAATCTTCCCCGACAGCAATTAACACGTAAAGTTGAGATGTTGTACATCATGTATGGCGAGGCTATCAAAAATCAAGAACGTGCAGAATTTCTTCTAAGCAGTGCTACTCCATATTTTCAAGTAATTGACAGGCCTATGGGTCCGTTTCAACCAACAGGAAAATCAAGAATGAGAGCTTTGATAGTTGGAGGCGCTCTGGGTGGATTGTTGGCTATCGCCTTTTTTATTGGCAAACATTGGTTGGAAGAAAAACTTGAACAAGAGAGGTTGGGTGCATAGGGCTATTAGCGTTTGGCGTTTGGCGTTTTGGCACATTGGTGCGTTAGCATTTTGGATGATGAACAATTATCAATTAATTATTTACAACGATTGTTTTCTACAAAGAGAAGCGAGCAATGGCCACACAGAAATGCGGGCCGGCGCAGGGGTGAATTTAGGAAGCCTTAGAAAATCAATAAAAGTGCTTGCATTTGTCCGTTAGTTAACGGAACCTTTTATTAGATTTTCTTGGTTTACGAAAGAGCGCGTGGATAGCATATTTCTGTGAAAGGCTTTTTGTTTATTTTTTGGCCTACAAAAAGTAAAACCAGGTTAAAGGGCTGGTAGGCCCTTAGAATATAAATAATAATATTATTAAAAATGCCTAAAACCGCACTTATAACAGGCGTCACTGGTCAAGATGGTTCCTACTTATCTGAGTTCCTTCTGAAAAAAGGATATACAGTTCACGGAATAAAGCGAAGAAGTTCGTTATTCAACACTGAAAGAATTGACCACATTTATCAAGATCCCCATGTAGACAATCGTAAATTCATTTTGCACTACGGTGACCTGACGGATTCAACGAACCTTATACGGATTATAAAGGACGTTCAACCCGATGAAATTTACAACCTTGGTGCGATGTCACACGTAAAAGTTAGTTTCGACTCTCCTGAATACACAGCAGATGTCGACGGTGTTGGAACGTTGAGAGTTCTCGAGGCCGTTAGATTACTTGGCTTAGAAAAGAAAACGAAGATTTATCAAGCATCCACCTCTGAGTTATATGGATTGGTAAAAGAAGTTCCACAGTCTGAAACTACTCCATTCTATCCAAGAAGTCCGTATGCTGTTGCAAAAATGTATGGTTTTTGGATTACCGTCAACTATCGTGAGGCATATGATATGTACGCGTGCAACGGAATTTTATTCAATCATGAGAGCCCGTTGCGTGGGGAGACTTTCGTTACGCGTAAAATCACTCGTGCAGTGTCTCGTATTGCCTTGGGCTTGCACGATAAGTTTTATCTTGGCAACCTAGATGCCAAACGCGATTGGGGACATGCCAAAGATTATGTAGAACTTATGTGGATGATGCTGCAGCAAGATAAAGCCGAGGATTATGTAATTGCTACAGGTGTAACTACCACGGTAAGAGATTTCGTAAAAATGGCATTTGCAGAAGTAGGCGTAGAGCTTGAATTTATTGGTAAAGGTGTAAACGAAATAGCTAAAGTGCTTAGTAGCCAAAATTCTAACTACCCAATTGCCAAAGGCCAAGTAGTACTCGCCGTAGACAAGGAATATTTTAGACCTACGGAAGTTGATTTATTGATAGGTGACGCCACGAAAGCGAAGGATAAGCTGGGCTGGGTACCAAAACACAGTTTATCAGATTTGGTAAAAGACATGATGGAGTCTGACTTAGAACTATTCAAAAAACAACAAACCTTGCACGATAGCGGCTTTAAATTTATTCCGCAGAGTGAGGAGAAATAGCGATTAGCGTATTGGGTGGTTAGGTTATTTGGACGCTTCGCTTTTAGCGATTAGGTCGCTTCGCTTTGGGTCGTTATACTTTTAGGACGCTTCGCTAATTAGGTCGCTTCGCTTTGGGATTCTTCGCTTTTAGTCGCTACGCTCTAGATCGCTGCGTTTTTTGCTAACCAGCTAACAACCCAATACGCTAACTCGCCAACCACCCAATAGGCCAACATCAATGAACAAATCATCTAAAATCTACATCGCAGGCCACCGAGGCATGCCTGCGTGCCGAATTGAGAATTGTGATTTTTCTAAAAACCAAAGCTATGAATAAAAACAGTAGGATATATATTGCCGGCCATCGAGGCATGGTCGGCTCTGCCATCCTCCGAAAGCTAGAAGCGGAAGGATATATCAATATAGTTACTCGCACCTCAAAAGAGCTTGACTTACGTGATACGCATCAAGTAGCAGCGTTCTTTGAAATAGAAAAACCAGAATATGTGTTTCTTGCTGCCGCTAAGGTTGGGGGGATTCAAGCGAATAACATTTACAGAGGTCAGTTCTTGTACGATAACTTGATGATACAAAACAATGTCATTCATCAAAGTTATGTTCATAAAGTAAAAAAACTCTTATTCTTGGGCTCCTCATGCATCTATCCTAAAAATGCACCTCAGCCGATGAAGGAAGAGCATTTATTAACGGGTCTATTGGAGCAAACCAACGAACCGTATGCCATAGCTAAAATAGCAGGCATCAAGATAGTAGAGAACTATGCACGCCAATACGGATGCAATTTCACGGCGGTAATGCCCACCAACTTGTATGGTCCAAATGACAATTACAATCTAGAAAATTCTCATGTACTGCCTGCATTATTAAGAAAATTTCATCTAGGAAAGTATTTAGAAAACGGTGATTGGGATGGAATTCGAAACGACTTAAACAAAAATCCCATAAAAGAAATCTTTGGCACATCTAATGAAGAAGAAATACTTGCAGCTCTTGCTTCTTACGGCATTCAACACGCCAAAAGCGAAGCAACCCAACACCCAAACACCCCAAACACCCCAACCGCTATAGAGATCTGGGGCTCAGGAAAACCACTCCGTGAGTTTATGCACGTAGACGACTTAGCCGATGCGAGTCTTTTCGTCATGCAAAACTATGACGAATGGCAGTTTCTAAATGTAGGATCGGGAGACGAGATTAGTATCGGTGATTTAGCTTTAATGATAAAAGACATTGTTGGTTTTGAAGGAGAATTGATACAGAATACAGACAAACCAGACGGAACAATGCGAAAGTTGATGGATAGTGCATTGCTGAATGACAAAGGGTGGACGAGCAAAATTAAACTGTCAGACGGGATAACTACTGTGTATAAAGAGCATTATAAAAAGGATTAGATATCAAAAAATTGAAAAAACGAATTACAATAAAAGAAGATAAAACCTGGACTACCATAATTAAACCATCGAGGCCATTGATGGTATTAAACCTAAAAGAGGTTTGGGGTTATAAAGATTTACTCATGATGTTTGTAAAAAGAGACTTTGTTACCTACTACAAACAGACTATTCTAGGTCCAATTTGGTTTTTTATTCAGCCTATTTTCACTACTCTGGTATACGTTTTTGTTTTTGGAAATATTGCTGGTTTATCAACTGATGGGGTCCCAAAAGTTTTGTTTTACTTATCGGGAGTAACAATTTGGAATTACTTTGCTGATAGTTTTAACAAGGTTTCTACGACGTTTAAAGACAATCAACAGATTTTTGGAAAAGTTTACTTTCCTAGAATCATTACTCCATTGTCCATTGTTTCGTCTAACCTTATTAAGTTTACAATACAGCTGCTATTGTTTTTTGGTTTCTTAAGCTATTATTTAATATCTGGAGAAGATTCAATCTCGTTAAATTCTGTTGCACTACTTCTGCCTTTACTCGTCGGTTTAATGGCAGGTCTTGGGCTAGGTTTAGGTATGATGATTACATCGCTAACAACTAAATATCGAGACCTTGTTTTTTTATTGCAATTTGGAATTCAATTATTAATGTATGCTACTCCGGTCATTTATCCATTATCTACAATGCCCGAAAAGTACAAAATTTTTATTCAACTTAACCCTATGACAGGGATTATTGAAACATTTAGATATGGATTCTTGGGGTCAGGTAGCTTTTCTTCAATGCTACTGCTTTACAGTACCCTATCTACTCTTATTTTGTTACTCTTGGGCACATATATTTTTAATAAGACTGAACAAAACTTTATAGATACTGTATAAAATTATGAATGCTGAGAACGTAGCAATAGAAGTTAAAGATGTTAGTAAGCAATATCGATTGGGAGAAATTGGCTCAGGAACAATATCGAAAGATCTCAATAGGTGGTGGGCTAAACTAAGGGGTAAACCAGATCCATATTTAAGAATGGGTGAGGTAAACGATCGAACTAAAAAAGGTGGTGAATTCGTGTGGGCTCTAAAAGACTTAAATTTTAATATAAATCAAGGTGAAATTGTAGGGATAATTGGAAAAAATGGTGCCGGTAAATCCACATTGTTAAAACTATTGTCTAAAGTCACAGGTCCTACAACTGGCACCATAAAGGCTAAAGGGCGAATTGCTGCTCTTTTAGAAGTAGGGACTGGTTTTCACCCAGAAATGACTGGTAGAGAGAATATTTACATGAATGGCACAATCATGGGAATGACTCGAAAAGAGATTAATGAGAAGCTAGATGAAATAGTAGAGTTTTCAGGAATAGCAAAATACATCGATACACCTGTCAAAAGATATTCTTCGGGTATGACCGTTCGGTTAGGTTTCGCGATAGCAGCACATTTAGAACCTGAAATACTCATCGTAGACGAAGTGCTTGCTGTTGGAGATGCTGAGTTTCAAAAGAAAGCTATCGGTAAGATGAAGGATGTATCAGGTAAAGGCGGTCGAACGGTATTGTTTGTGAGTCACAACTTGGGCTCTATAGAATCATTATGTGCCAAATGTATTTTAATGAAAAATGGACAAATTCAGAATATTGGCCCTACCAAAGATATTATTGAAGAATATTTAAACATCGATGAAAATTCATTCTTATCAGCCAATGAAATAAAAAGAACGGTTAATTTAGATGACTGCAAGTTTAGTTTAGAGGATATTTCTTTCTGGCAAAATGGTACAAAACAAGTTGGCAATAGCTTCTTCAATGGATATCCTCTCGAAATAAAAATGCAAATTGAAGTAACAAATGATTTACCAACGTTTCAGTTTGTAGTAAATATCTATACTGAAAGTATGGTATTGCTTAGTACAAGTTTCAGAAACGAAAAGAAAATCATGGGAGAAGAATTAGAAATGGGAAGGTATTGCTTGAGCATTACTATGCCAAGTGATTTGTTTGTAGGAGGAAATAGATATTATGTACAACCCACATTTTCTATCACAGGTAAACATTTAATTCATGACATAATTTTGCCTCTAGAATTTGCCGAAAACGGTCTGTATGGAAGAATGATAATAGGTCAAACATATAATGGTGAATTAACCTTGCCCATTGATTGGAGTACCGAAAAATTAAATAATTGAAGACGTAGTAAAAGTAAGTTACAGTCATATTCAAATTTTTAATAAAATTTGAAATAAAGCCTTTCGAATACTCCACATTATTATCGTTAAAAAGTCAATTACGTATGAAAAAATTAATAAAAACAGTCATTGATTACTTCTTGCTGTCAAAGACACAAATACGTATTCAATCCAAAACAAAATCAGAAGTTCTACAGTTGATTGACAGATTGCATCCTATCAAGACGGATAAATCTTTAGTCAGATTGGGTCCTACTGATGACGGCGGATATTTGGTGCCGGATGATTTAGATGGAATAGAAGCGTGTATTAGCCCCGGGGTGTATGCGATTACGGATTTTGAGTATCACTGTTTGGATAGAGGGATGAACTTACTTCTTGCTGACAAAGCTATAGCAGAACTTAATATAAATGCGAGTAAGGATAGATATAGTTTCATTTCCAAATTTATTGGTGTTACTAACAACAAAGACTTTATTACACTTGATACATGGGTGAATCAATCCAATATATCTAAAGATGGAGACCTAATGCTGCAGATGGATATAGAAGGCTGGGAGTATTTTGCGTTTTTAAATGTATCCAATGAGCTACTAAAGCGCTTTCGGGTTATAATAGTTGAGTTTCATAATCTTCAAAACTTATGGATTCCAAGCTTTTATGCTCAAGCAAATGCAGTGTTTAGCAAACTATTTGAAACTCATACCTGTGTGCACGTTCACCCCAACAATTACGCTCCAATTCATACTTATGATGGTGTAGACATCCCACCTTTAGCTGAATTTACATTCTATAGAAATGATAGAGTCCAAAACAAAGGATATGCGGGCACTTTTCCTACTCCCTTGGACAGTGACAATGTAGTTAACAATCCATCTATTCATTTACCGAAGCAATGGTATAGAACATCGGTGTAGAAGAAAGCAAAACATCAACAAAATGCCAAGTACTATACTAAAATGAATTGAGATTTATAGCTATCGCATTAGTGCTGTTAGAGAGTTTTGCTAACCTGTTTTTATACAAATACGTTGAACGGCCAATTCTCAAACTGAATATTACTTTATTAGACTAAAACTTTTAAGAAGATTTAAATTCAATCAAAGGATGGGAAGTGATTTAATTTTTATAAACAGAAGTTTTAAGGGATGATTCGACTCACAATATTCGCTTGGACATTGTAGATTTAGAAAATACCAATAAAAACCCAATGAAAATGATTTCAGAAATTACAAAATTTGACTACATAGTTAGTTTTAGAAAAGATTCATCAGACGAAAAAGTTATAGCTCATAGTTTCGAAGAAGATATTTACCTTCCAGAGATTAAATATTTAACATTCAAAAAAAACGACGTTATAATAGATGTAGGAGCCCACATTGGATGCTTTTCGTTAATGTTAAATCATATTACAATGGATAAACTTAGATTTTTTTGTTTTGAAGCATCTAAAGAAACTTTTGATATTCTTGAGAAGAATGTGAAAAAAAATGATTTACAGGCATTTACAGTAGTTCATAGAGCAATGACATCAAAGGATAACACAACAATTAAGTTATACCATGATGAAAAAGAAGGGAATTGGGGCCATAGTGTTGTTCATGATTTTGGATCAACATATGAAGAGGTATCTTCTATAAATTTGGACAAGTTTTTGGTCAACAATAAAATTGAAACGATTAAACTAATTAAATTTAATTGTGAGGGAGCAGAAATAGATATAATAATGAATTTGTCAAGTAACGGTTTGAAGAAGATTCAAAATATGGTTCTACTTTATCATTTCGATTTGGAGAAGAATTATACTCTGACCCAAATCAAAGAAAAGTTAATAAAAAGTGGTTTTGCTATAGATGTAAAACCCACTTCTGATCTTAGAGGTTGGATTATTGCAAGCAGGGATTCAAAAATAAGACTCAGGTTGTTTAATGTTTTTTTGGATTTAAAAAAAGCACACTTTATCACAAAGAAATGGCTTAAAAATTTATTGTTTAAAGTGAAATGAAAATTGTATTAATAATTAAAGATTGGGATTTTATAAACCTAAAGCGACAGACTTTAAATTTTGATTATAAGTGGAATGATTTTCAATTTACTGAGGATCTGGATTCTAAATATGATTATGTAGTTGTGTTGGGTTTCGTTACAAAAGATTACAATTTATCTTGTGCTAAAGAGAATGCAATATTGTTAACTCAAGAGCCTCCAAATAGTAGATATAATTGGCTACCCAATTCTTTTAGCCAATTTGGAACAGTTTTAACCCAATTTGAATCAACGGATGACCATGTAATTAATCATCAACCATGTATCCCATGGTTTATTAATAAGTCTTATGACCAACTTAAAAACGAAGAACCTGAATTTTCATCTAAGAAACATTTAATCTCTTGTATAACTAGTACTAAGAATACACTTCCAGGACATGACTTACGACTCAAATTTTTATATGAATTAAAAAATAATATTTCGTTTGACCTATTTGGAAAAGGATATCAATATATCGCAGACAAGTATGATGGATTAAGAGATTATAAATATTCTTTGGCTATTGAAAATACAAGTGTAAAGGACTATTGGACTGAAAAGATAGCAGACTGTTATTTGTCTTATTCTATGCCTATATACTATGGGTGCACAAATATTTCAGAATATTTTCCAGAGGATTCATTTATTCAGATTGACATAAATAATATCCCCGAAGCTATTGAGATTATTAACAATGCAATTGAAAACAAAATGTGGGAAAAAAATATGGAAAGTATCATTCAAGCAAGAAATCTAGTTTTAGACAATTACCAGTTCTTTCCTAGCATTTCGAAAGTAATAAATGAGATGCCAGAAATCAGAAATAGTGATAATAAAATACTCTTAAGCAAAAATTATTTTCCAGAAAACGGAAACTCATTTTTAACTAATTTATTAAAATGGGTAAAAATAAAAAATTAGTATCTGTTATTATCCCTTTGTATAATTATGCTCAGTACATAACGGAATGTGTAAATTCAGTTATGAATCAATATTATAAAAATATAGAATGTATCATAATAGATGATGGGTCAACAGATAATTCAAAAGAAATAATATCTAAGCTTGTAAATAAGTATGGACCAGATAAGGTTAAGTACTTTTACAAAAAGAATGGAGGATTATCTTCAGCAAGGAATGAAGGATTAGAGAATGCAAAAGGCGAATACATCTCGTTCTTAGATGCGGACGATGTTTGGGAAAGTGAAAAAATCAGTAATCAACTTTTAGTTTTGGAAAAAGAAGATGCGGATATAGTTTATTCAGAATACTTCGAATTTTATGACGATAATACTAGTAAGCCAAAACGTATTAATTTCTCAAATAAAAACACAAATAATATTTATGCATTTATAGCTGGAGATCCTTGCAGTGGATCAGCATCTAGTATTATACTAAAAAAAAAGGTGGTTGAAGACATAGGCCTTTTTGATCGAAACTTGAGAAGCTGTGAAGATTTGGATTACTGGTTTCGTTGTAAACTACAAGGGTATAGGTTTGGAAAATGCTCTACCGCTGATGTAGGGATTAGGATTCATAAAGGAAGTATGAGTAAAAATTTTACTACAATGTACTTTTATCATCTTATAGTCTTAGAAAAACAAATTAACTTGTTAAAAGAAGCTGATTATTCAATTTCTGATAATCAAATTATTGGAGCTATTAGAGAACGTTTGGGTGTTATAAAATGGTATGGATCTCAAGATAAGAGGATGGACAGAGTTTTGTATGCATATGTTATTGGAGTTCATTATTTTGGTATTCGTTATTTCAATAAGTCAGTTTTGATTCAATTTGGTATGGACTTATACAGACTTTTTAAAATATTATCAAAGTCTATTTTTAAACTTAGGAATATTTAGATTTATGTCATTATCTGAAAATATACCTCTAATAAAATGAACTTATTACTATACTTTTTTAGTGATATTCAATATCATTAAAAAATCTTAATTTTTACACGTTCCAATCTATACAAGTTAAAATACTTTTCAAGTATTCTGTATTTAAAACGGATTTTTATATGACAAATAAAATAAAATCACAAATAAAACTAGGTTACTTTAGTCATACCAATATCTCAATATCTGAAACATTTATTTATGATTTTATAAAAGAAATTTCAAAAAATTTTGATTTAACTTTTTATTCAGGTAAAAAGACAATTGGAGACATAGTTGAGAAACAAGTCGGATTAGGATTTGATGAGAATCTACAGCGGCTTCCTATTATCGTTCATAAATTATTACAGCCCACAGGTAGAAGAGGACAAAGATTAGAAGGGGCTATCAAAAAATGGTTTACAGAGAATAGTTTAAAAAAAAATGTAGCAGAAGGTGATATTGATGTAGCTTATGTTGATTATGCTACATCAGGTGTTCTTCTAATGGATTATTTTGCGAAAAATAAGATTCCATTTGTCGTACATATACATGGATATGACATTACTTCTACGACAAAGAATTCATTTTACGTTCTAAGATTGAAAAGACTTTTTATCCTATGTGATAGATTTATAGTTGCTTCTCATCATATTAAAAGATTGCTTGTACTACTTGGCTGTGACTTAGGAAAGATTGAAGTTATTCGACATGGTTTGGACGCTAGCAAAATAGTTCCTAAACCATGGATTGAACGAATAAAGGACAATCCTTCAATTGTTTTTCTAGGTAGGCTAACTGGTAAAAAGAGTCCACTTAGTTTGATTCATGCTTTTAGCATCGTTAATAGACAAATGGATAATGTAGTGCTTAAGATTATTGGTGATGGACCATTGCTAGCAGAAACTAAGAGTCTCGGAGATAATCTAGGCCTGGGAGACAAAATAACTTTTTACGGAGCCTTACCTAGAAAACAAAGTTTTCCAATTTTGAATGAATCTTGGATATATGCTCAGCATAGTGTTACGTCTCTTCATGGAGACCAAGAGGGATATGCCATTAGTCCAGCTGAAGCAGCATTGCATGAATTGCCAGTAATTTCTACGATTCATAACGGCATTCCTGAACATGTAATAGATGGTACAACAGGTTTTTTAGTTCCAGAATTTAATTTTGAGTTAATGGCTGAAAAAATAATTGAGTTATTGAAGAATCCTAAGGTGGCAGAAAATATGGGTAAAGAGGGTCGTAAGAATATTGTTAAATTGAACAATATGAATAGGCGAGTTAGTCGAATAAGTGATATTCTGTCTGATCTTACTGTTTGAGAGCAGTACATAGAATCGATTCTGAATAATGGATGTTTCCATCATTATACCTAATTACAATAACGCTCTTTTTATAGAGGAGTGCTTGAAATGTTGCGTAAACCAAATAACTGATTTAAACGCTGAAATTATTATTGTAGATGACCATTCTACCGATACGAGCTGGGATTTACTGTGTAAATATCAAACGAATCACTCAAGAGTAATTCGAATTTTCAAAAATCCTAAGAAAGGAGCTTGTTCCGCTCGGAATTACGGATATAATAAATCTTCAGGTAAGTATATTCAATTTTTGGATTCAGATGATATTTTATCAAAGGATAAACTGAAGAAACAACTGGGTGCTTTAAAAAATGCTGATAAATCCTTCGTAGCAAATTGTGGATGGATTCATTTTGATGATACCCCTGAAATAGAGAAGTACAAAAGACAGTTGGTTGACAAAACCTATACTACTCCAATTAATTGGCTTTTGGACAGTTGGAATGGAGGAGGAATGGGTCAGACGGGGTGTTGGCTTATTCCTAGGGAGTTGATTGAAAAGGCAGGAGGATGGGATGAAAGTTTGTTGAAAAACCAAGATGGAGAATTTATCGCTCGTATTATTTGTAATGCAGTTGAAATAGAATTCTGCCACGAGGTCTTTGCTTTTTATAGAAAGCCAACTAAAGGAAATGTAAGTTCAAATCTAACAAAAGATGCAGTTGCTTCAGCATTAGAATCGTATAAATCTTATGAGTATATTCTCCGGGTTGAAGACTCAAAGAGAATTCGAACAGCAATAGCAAAGAATTACAATAGTTTTATTTACTCCTACTATAATAGGTATCCAGAGTTGGTCTCAAAGGCTAAAAGACATTTATCCGATCTTGGTGAGAATATTGATGTGCCTTTTTCTAATCGCGTAATACGAAATTTAGCTTTAGTATTAGGTATACATAACACAATGAAGCTTCGAAATATTTTAAGAGGCTATTAGCATGATGCTCCAGACAAAAAGTGGTGACTACAGAGTGTTTTATAGAATGTATGTGTTTATGATAGCCGTTATATGAAAGTAATAATAAGTTGTAGTGGTAAATTTCATGCTTTTGCTCTAGCTGAGCAGATGGAGCGTTTCGGCATGTTAGAAACTTTGTTCACATCGTATTCTTCTATCAAAAATCCTCTTGCACAATACCTGGTATCTAGGAGGGACAAAGAGAAGATTTCAAAATCTCTGGTAGCCACTAATTTAGTCGTTGCATTTGGACTCAAATTATACAATAATCCCTTCTTTTGGAATGATTTGTTTGACAGATGGGTGTCTTATAAGATTCGAAAAAGTGACGCAACAGTTTTTATTGGTTGGAGCAGCATGAATCTTCGTTCTATCCAAGCTGCCAAGAAAAAAGGAATGCTTACGATAGTAGAGCGAGGTTCATCACACATCCAATTTCAAAATGAAATATTAGCAGAGGAATATCGCCGTTTTGGTATTGATTTTCACATTGATAAAAGGACAATTGAGAAGGAGCTGAAAGAATATAATAATGCAGATTATATCTCACTTCCTTCAGGTTTTGTTCAAAAAACATTTCGGGATAAAGGTTTTTATGAGCAAAAATTATTGTTAAATAATTATGGAACCAGTTCAACTTTCTCAAAAGTTGAACCTTACAAAATAATTGACAAGTTTGTAATTTTATATGTGGGTACTTCCAATATTAGAAAAGGACTGATCTACCTTTATGAAGCCTTAGAAGCTTTAAATATCCCATCTGAAAATTACGAAATGCGGTTTGTAGGCAAAATTGATTCTGAACTCACAAACCAGGTCGCAAAATATCGAAAGAACAACTGGGAGTTTATTGGGCAGGTCAATCACTATGACCTTCCCAAGTATATATCCGAGTGTTCTGTAGCCATACACCCTTCGCTAGAGGAAGGCTTGAGTATGGTCATTCCTCAAATAATGTCTTGTGGAGTGCCCGTAATTGCTAGTACTAACTCTGGAGGAGAGGATCTTATCATTGAGAATAAAAGTGGATTTATTGTTCCCGTCCGTAATGCAAAGGCTATTGCCCAAAAAATAGAACTGCTCTATCAAAATCGAGATACGGTTATTGAGATGAAAGACTATCTTTCTACTAATCCTTTAGATTTGTCTTGGGATGCTTATGGGGAAAGGTATTTGGACAATATTAAAAAAGCACTGAAATGAAGTCCTCAATTTTCATTACAATTAATTCGTTTATAGGTTTACCTCCGGTTAAACAATTAGTGTCTCGCATATCTGTAGACGAACAAATTGTTTGTGTACAGTGCAATATCAATAGTTTTGAGAATTTCTTTAAACAGCCTAAGATTTCTAATAAAACAATATTAGACTTTAAGTCTTCCAAGGCTTTCAATTCCCAAAATTTAAATCACAAAGTTTTAAAATACATTAAGTTATTTCGGCTTTTTATTTCCTACTTGTTTCTGAACAGAGCCTCTGCTAGAAATATTTATACAATTGATTTGTACTCGCTCTTACTTGCTATTACTTTTAAAGGAAAAGCTACAAAAATTATATATCTCCAGTATGAAATGGTTGAACTGGATAGATTAAATAAACTGGATAGTTTCTTTCTTAGACGTATTCAAAAAAAAAGTAAAAAAATTGATTTAATAATTACCCCTGAATTAAGCAGAACAGAATACATTAAGAAAATATTTTACCTGTCAGATTCTGAGAGTTTTTTAACGATTCCTAATACCAATAATTTTATAGGAGAGAAAATTTTGACAAAACCTAAGGTTACAAAACATGTAATCACACATATTGGAGCAGTAGGCTTAAATCACCACATTGCAAGCTATTTAGAAGCCATATCAGCCTTAGATCAGTCCTTATATGAGTTTAGGTTCATCGGTCTACTCACCAATGAAGTGGTTGATATAATTAATAGCTATAATAAATCTAACATTCTTTATGTAGGTCAAGTTTTACATAGCGATTTAAAAAAGTACTATTTAGAAACAGATGTCGGGGTTATTCTTTACAAGGATGTTTCGTTAAATCACCGTTTTTGTGCACCTAATAAATTATACGAATATTGGTCGTATGGAATTCCTGTTTTAGGTGATCAATTGCCTGGTTTACAAGGTGTTTTTACACAGCCGTTTTTAGGAGAATTGGTGGATATGAGCATCCCAGCTCATATTTCGGATTCTATATTAAGGTTGAGCATAAACAACCATCAAGAACTGATTTTAGACTATTTTCAGTCGCAGTTAAAGTTAGATAATTATTTAAATGAACTTGATTCTAAGCTCGCATAGTCATAAATAATGAAAATATCATTCATAATAGGAACCAGACCTGAACTAATTAAAGTAGCACCGGTAATTGCTGCTGTAAGAAAAAGTAACATAAATTTTGATGTAGTAAATACTGCTCAACACAAGGATTTATTGGATCCATATTGGAGCACCTTTGCTATAGAACCAACCCATGTTTTGGATGTGATGGTGCCTGGACAGAGTTTAGCTTCACTTACTGCAAGAGCACTCAGTCAAATTCAAGCGTATTTAGATAATGTACCCGAGCGACCAAGTGTGATTCTAGCTCAGGGAGATACCACTACGGTTATGGCGGCTTCCATGGTAAGTTTCTATAATAACATAAAGTTTGCTCATTTAGAAGCAGGTCTTAGAAGTTTTGATTTCGAAAACCCATTTCCAGAAGAATACAACAGACGTATTGCTTCTATATCTGCCCAATATCACTTTTGTCCAACGCATATTTCAAAAGCTAATTTAGAGAGAGAAAGGGTAGATAAAGATAAAATTTATGTTGTTGGAAATACAGTCGTAGATTCACTGCTAAGCATATCAAAGCCAGAATCATTTGTTAGCTCTTCATGGAAGAATTCAGACTTAGAAAAATTAAAAAAATTCACAGATTCTGTTTTGGTGACTTGTCACCGCAGGGAAAATCAAGGCCCTAATCTTCGCAGCATTATTGAGGCAATAAGTAATCTTGCTAAGGAGAATCCTGAGATTGCATTTGTTTGGACAATGCATCCTAACCCCAAAGTTAGACAGGTAGTATTAGATTCAGAACTGAGTGAATTTAATAATATTATTCTTGTTAAGCCACTTGAATACATCGATATTTTAAAACTTCTGAAAGTATCTATTTGTGCTATTTCAGATTCAGGAGGTATTCAAGAAGAAGCACCTTCTTTCAAAACTCCAGTAATAGTCATGAGGGAAACCACTGAAAGACCTGAAGGCGTGGATGCAGGTGTCGCCTTTTTAGTAGGGTCGGATAAAAGTAGAATTAGAGATAAGTTTAACCAGCTAGTAAGAACTCCAATAGATTTTGGGATTAACCCATATGGAGACGGCAATGCTAGTCAGATAATAATTGAAATTCTTAGAGAGTCATAATAAAAACAATGTCTAAAATAATTTACCTGAATTCTCATCCTATTCAATACTTGTCACCCTTGCTCAAGCAACTGTCCAATGCCGTACAGCTACGAGTAGGATATTTATCTAAGGCAGGTCTAGGAACTATTAAAGACAAGGGCTTTGGAGAGGTCATCACTTGGGATGAACCTTTATTGGAAGGATACGCTAGTTTTTTTATACCAAATCTACGAGGCAGCACTCCAATGGACAATGGCTTTTTGGATGCAATCAATCCTGGAGTATTTAAGGTGCTTTTGAGCTCTCCTGAAAAAATTATAGTACTCAACGGATGGTCGTACTTAACCAATTGGTTGGTTTTTATCTTCGGTCCGATCTTGGGCAAAGAAATATGGCTCCGAGCAGAAAGTCCGCTCAATCAAGAGCTAAGAAAAAGCAAAAAGGTACTCTTTGTCAAAAAGATACTATTAAAGCACTTCCTTTTTAAGTTTTTGGTAAAGAGGTTCTTATATATAGGAAGCCAAAACAAGGCTTTTTACAACTATTACGGTGTAGATGATAATAGACTAATTTTTACGCCATATGCGGTAGATAATGAAAAATTTAGAGCCAAGTATAACTCAAATCTGCCGGTACTCAAAGATCTACGAGCTTCCTTAAAGATCCCTACGAATCTAAAAATCATCTTATTTTCGGGTAAATACATCACAAAAAAAAGGCCGTTAGACCTACTACACGCATTCGAAAACTTAGCAAGTGAAGGCTATGGCTTAATCTTCTTGGGAGATGGTATGTTGAGAAGCGAGATGGAAAGCTATGTGAGTAGTCGAAAGCTGAAAAATGTCTGGCTTACCGGTTTTGTAAACCAAAGTCAAATCGACAAGTACTACAGCATTGCAGATGTATTTGTGATGACCTCTGGAGTAGGAGAAACGTGGGGGCTCTCAGTAAATGAAGCAATGAATTTTAGTTTACCCGTAATAGTATCCACTACTTGTGGAAGCAGTTTTGATTTGGTAGAAGAAGGAGAAAACGGATATACGTACACCGAAGGAGATATCGAGGCTCTTACTAAAGCAATTCGATATGTTTTTGACGAGCATAAAAAATGTGAAAGAATGGGAAACCGTTCTTTTGAAATAGTACAGGGATTCTCTATCGAAAAATCAGTTACTAATATTAGTAAAACCGTAAATAAGCTTAACTAAATGAAGGTTTTAATTGTCGGTTCTCACGAAAAATTTGCCATAGAGAATTTCTATATGAAATACCTGAAGGTGTTGGGAGTGGACATTCACCGATTTTCAGCTCAGAGCATCTTCTACGGATATTACGATGCCAGTATAGTAAACAAAGTGCTCTATAAGCTAGGTCTTTCAAGCATTTATCAGAAGATAAACGGACAGTTTAAACAAGTGGTTGCAGAGCTAGAGCCTGAGATTATTTGGGTTTTTAAGGGCATGGAGATTTTGCCCGAATCGCTGATATGGGCAAAGCAGCGAGGAATAAAGCTGGCCAATTACAATCCCGACAATCCATTCGTTTTTTCGGGGAAGGGAAGTGGCAATTCCAATGTCACAAAATCCATAGACTTGTATGATCTCCATTTCACTTACAATCTTGAGATCCAAGCAGAATTGGAACAAAAACACAAGGCAAAAACAAGTTTCTTGCCCTTTGCTTATGATGTGAGTCCAGATTGGTATGAAGAATGTGCCAAAGAAGCCGAAGTAGTAAAAGCATGCTTTTTAGGGAATCCTGATAAACGTCGGGCAGATTTTATACTCCAATTGGCAGATAATGGAGTAAAAATGGATGTCTACGGTCATAACTGGGAGCGTTTTATCTCTCATCCAAATATTGTGGTATGTCCTCCAGTATACGAAGCTGAGCTCTGGAAAACACTCCGAAAATATAGAGTGCAGCTAAATTTGATGCGAATCCACAACGAGAATTCTCACAATATGCGTAGCTTTGAGATACCGGGAATAGGAGGTATCCAAGTAGCTCCATTTACCATAGAGCATCAGACATTTTTTGAGGACGGCAAAGAGGTTTTCTTGTATAAAAACCTCGACGAATGCGTGGCCAAGATAAACTATATACTGGCTCTATCTCCCAAGAAAGCTAGTGATTTTAGGCATTTTGCTCGGCAGGCATCCCTCCTAAATAAACACAGTTATAAAGATCGAAGTGTGCAAGTTGTCAAAGCTTTAACGTCACTTAAGTGACTGATATCTGCACAATCTTAAGTTAAGAATGGGACAATGAAAGAGTTTATAAAACTAGTCGGAGGTGGTGGTATAGTTTCAGTTCTACTTTCTTCGTGCTTCCCAAATTTTGATACTGTACATATTTTTATTTACTCATTAACTGTTGTTTGTTTGTTACAACTTGTGACTCAACTTGGTAAGAAGTTGGTGTTTATGGAATTTATCAGTTTTAGTGCTATTGTATTTTCTCTGACGGTTCCAATATTAATTTTGGATTTCAATCTTGATCGATTTGCTGTTCCAAATCTTTTTGGCAGTGATATCTTAGCAATAGATGAGGCCGCATACTTTAAATGGGCAATACCTGCTACTCTAGCCTTAATCTTTGGCTTGTATCTTAATGCTGTCGAAGGTATCGGTATATCAAAAAATGTAAAAGCTCTTGAGGTTCATTTAGGGAATGTTTCGAAACAAGTTCCACTAACACTATTCATAATTGGAGCGATATCTATTTCCATTGGTCCGTTTATGCCTGGAGCGTTGGGACTGGTTTTTTTTATGCTTTCACAGCTGACTTTTATTTCAGTGCTATATTGCCTATTTGGTTCCTATTCTTATGCGAAGTGGATTTACTTAGGAACTGCCCTAATTACACTAACCGGGGTTGCCTCTGGCGGTATGTTTGGAGAATTATTTTGGTGGATTTTGATTATTGGAATCTATCTACTTATTAAACAAAAATGGAGTTACGTAAAAAAAATAATTGTAATATGCTTAGGTCTAGTCTGTATTAATATTTTACAAATTGTTAAAGGGGAGTACAGAAGATTGACATGGCAAAATAAAAACAAGAGCGAACAGGCGGGCTTAGAATTATTGGGTAAAACCGTAATAAAGAGTGGTCAAAGCTCTTCTGAGGACCATTCTCTTGCCTTTAGTTTTTTATTGATGTATAGACTGAACCATGCTTACACAGTTTCTAGAGTTATGGAGCATGTTCCTAGTAAAGAACCCTACGCTCGTGGAGAGACAGTTTTTGTCTCTGTTGCTGCATCTTTTATCCCTAGATTTCTTTGGCCGGATAAGCCAAAATCGGGTGGTGCAGAAAACATTCGGCGTTTCGCAAATTTTAAGCCTCACGGAAATACAAGTTATGACATAGGCCAGATAGGAGATGCATGGGCCAATTTTGGGTATTATGGAGGTATAGTTTTTTTATTTTTATATGGTTTTTTTAACAGTTGGATTCTTAAGACAATAATAATTGTTGCTGAGAGAACTAGTCCAACTTTAATACTTTGGATTCCTATTGTTTTTTTACAGTTGCTAAAAGTTGAAGTTAGTGTGGAGACCAATTTTAATGCTGCAATAAAGGGGGTATTCTTTGTATATCTATGTTTTCGGGTAGCAAAAAAAATGAACTATTCAATATAATGTAAACCATTAAATTATTCTAAAAGAATATGAAAACAGCAATCATCACTGGAGTCACAGGTCAAGACGGAGCTTATTTGAGTAAACAGCTCTTAGATAAAGACTATGTGGTTGTAGGCGTGGTCCGAGATAAATACCAGATCAACACACGGAGTCTGCAGTATCTTGGCATAGCAAATGAAATTGTTTTTGAAGAAGTTAACTTGTCAGTTCCAGAACAGGTAATTCAATTGATGATAAAGCATAAACCTCAAGTGGTTTACAATCTGGCGGCTCAAAGTTCGGTCTCTCTTTCGTTCAAGGAACCTAAAGAAACCCTTAGTTTCAATATCATTTCAGTGCTCAATATACTCGAAGCCATTCGCCAGGTAGACGATTCTATTCGTTTTTACCAAGCTTCGAGCAGCGAGATGTACGGCAAAGTGAGCAACTTACCGATTAGCGAACAAACCGTCATGCATCCACTGAGTCCCTACGCCATTTCCAAAGCATCTGCTCACTGGATAGCTGTGAACTACCGAGAAGCTTATGGTTTATTTACCTGTTGTGGTGTCTTATTTAACCATGATTCATATCTCCGTACTTCTACTTTTTTTACCAAGAAAGTATTACAAAGTGCCATTGCCATCAAAAAAGGACACCAAGATATCTTAGAGGTAGGAAACATTGAGGTGAAGCGAGATTTTGGTTATGCACCCAAGTATACAGAAGCCATGGTACTTATGATGGAAAAGGACGTTCCTGATGATTATCTAATCTGCTCTGGTACTTCTATCTACTTACGAGAAATCATTGAGTATGTTTTTAAATCGTTGGATATTTCAATGGATAAAGTTAGGGTAAATCCGGACTTCTATCGTCCAGCGGATATCGAAAATATCTATGGAGTATCTTTCAAGGCAAAAGCCCAATTGGGATGGGATTACTCGATGTCATATTTTGATGTACTCGATATACTTATAGCAGAAGAACTGGAAAACTACAAAAAATGAGAATAACTAAAGTCACTTTTTACCAGAGAAAAATGCTTCCCGAAGGGAATTATAGCGTTGAGTTTATCTTCGATGATGTTCGTCGTAGATTGGGTGCCAAAATCGAATCTTCAGTAGCTATTTCTAAGCATTACAGCATTGGGCTATTTCGTAGGATATACAATGTAATTGAAGCCCCTTTTAGACAAGGCGATGTAAATCACATAACAGGTGATGTCCATTATATTAGCCTATTACTCAGAAAACGAAAAACGATATTAACTATACTGGATTGCGGATTTATGTCCAACCAGGTTGGATTAAAGGCGGCAGTGTTGAAATTGTTTTGGTTGACGCTTCCTGTTAAACGGGCTCAAGTCATAACGGCTATATCTGAGTTTACAAAACAAGATATTCTACGTTTTGTGGATTGTGATCCTGAGAAAATAAGAGTAGTTCCAGTCGCAATTAACCAGCGTTTTCAAAAAGTTCCAAAGGAGTTTAACGAATCTTGTCCAACTCTCTTACAAGTAGGCTCGGCTCCTAATAAAAATTTAACACGTATAATAGAAGCTGTAGGAGGTTTAAACATTCAACTGCACATTATTGGTAAGATTACTCCCGAAAACCTGCTTTTGCTTGAAGCTAATAAGATTAAATATAAGAACTGTTTTAGCATTTCCGATGATGAGCTTTTACAGAGCTATATCGATTGTGACATTCTTTTATTCCCATCAACATTTGAAGGGTTTGGCATGCCAATATTAGAAGCTCAGGCCATTGGTCGTCCCGTCATCACAAGCAATAACTCGTCGATGCCAGAGGTTGCTGGAGACTCCGCTATTTTGGTAGACGCATTTTTAGTGGATGAAATAAGAAAAGCTGTACTAAACATAACAACGAATAGAGAATTAAGAGAAGAATTAGTTCAAAAAGGCTTTGAAAATATAAAACGCTACGATCCAGATTTAATAGCCAATCAGTATTGTGCTCTTTATGAAGAAATTGCTGCTGGCAAGTAATAAAGAAATCTCTTAACGAATAGAAGGACAACAAATGTGTGGAATAGTAGGGATACTCGGTAAGGATTTAGCAAGCTCTGAGAAAGCGATGCAGCAGATGCTCCAAATGCAGAAGCATAGAGGGCCAGATGCTCAAGGTTTGTGGCAGGATGCTCATTGCACATTGGGACATAATCGCCTTGCTATTATTGATTTGCAAGACGCCGCCAATCAGCCTATGCATTCTATCAATGGACGATTCACCATCGTTTTTAATGGAGAAATTTACAATTATAGAGACATTAAGAAGGAGCTCTCCAAAACGCTAGTTCATTGGAAAACAGACTCTGATACTGAAGTTTTGTTGGAAGCCTATGCCAAGTGGGGGCCTGATTGTTTGAAGAAACTGAACGGTATGTTTGGCTTCGCAATTTGGGACAATAAGGATAATAGCCTTTTTTTAGCGAGAGACAGAATGGGAATAAAACCAGTGTATTATTCTCAAAAGAATGAAACCTTCCTTTTTGCTTCAGAACTTCGTGTGATTCTAAAATCTGGTCTCGTGTCTAAAGATATCAATAGTAACAGTGTTGCTGATTTTATCCGTTACTCTTGGGTACAAGCACCAGATACCATCATGCAGGACGTTCATTTACTGGAGCAAGGAACTTATGCTGTATTCAAGAACGGAGTTTTAACTAAAACGCAATGGTGGGATATCAATGCATATAAGTATACCGCAATAGAAAAAGGGGAAAGCATTGAGCACATTCGTACTAATGTAAAAGAGCTGTTTTATAAAGCTGTGGATGCTCGACTAGTGAGTGATTTGCCAATTGGGGCATTCTTGTCTGGAGGCATAGACTCCAGTGCGGTAGTGGCTGCTATGGCAGAGCAAAGCACGAGTAAAGTAAATACGTTTAGTATTGGATTTAAGGAGAAGGAATACGACGAATCCGATTACGCAAGAGCAATATCCAAAAAATTCAATACAGAACACCACAGTTTAATTTGTTCTGCTGAAAGTACGAAGAATGAGATTCCAGAAATTTTAAATTCCTTTGATACACCAAGTGCTGATGGAGTAAATTCTTATATAATCTCATCACTTGTCAAACAATCAGGAATAACAGTCGCCTTGAGTGGTTTGGGAGGTGATGAGCTTTTTTGTGGCTATCCGGTATTCAAGCAGCTTCCAAAATTGGCAAACTACGAGAGCTATTGGAAGCTTCCTCATATACTAAGAAAACAAGCTTCTGCAGTGCTAGCATTACCTCAGAATCCCAAACTAAGTAAGCTTTCTGAGATGTTGCAAACGGAGAGCTTCTCCAATGCAACTATTTATCCATTTTTCAGACAGATATACAGCAAAGAGATGGCCAAAAAGGTGCTCAATGCAAATTCAGCCGAAAGTAGAATTAAAGATTCCTTTAAAAAGGTCTGTGGTGAGTATACCTTGGGATGGATCTCTCATGCAGAAATAACCGGCTATACTCAGAATGTGTTACTCAAAGATGCCGACATGTGCAGCATGACCCACGCACTAGAAATCCGAGTTCCCTTTTTTGATCATAATTTGGTTGAATACGTACTTCAGCTTTCTGATAAGGCAAAACAGCCTTTATCCCCCAAGAAATTATTCATAGACGCATTGTCTAAGGAATTGCCAGATGAAGTAGTTAATCGTAAGAAAATGGGCTTTGCTTTTCCATGGGATGTGTGGTTACGCAAAGATCTAAAATCATTTGTTGATACTACTTTGAGCTATGCGGATGATTTTGATTTTTTTAACCCTAGTGCTATTCAAAACTTATGGAAGAGATACCTCGCAAATGATAAATCTATAAAGTGGTATCAAATATGGAACCTAGTGTGCATTATTCATTGGCTTCGAACCAATATTTCAACATAATATCTTCTTGACAAAGTCGAACATTATATTTATTGGTTCATTCCCAAAGGAGACAAAAGGGGGCAGCTCAACGGCAAGTATGCTGCTTGTTTCATCAAGTGAATTTAACAATGAAAGTATAATTAAACTTGACTCAACGCTTGAAGATATAAGTAAGAATTTATTTATATCACGTGTATTTAGGGCAATACTGCGATTCTTTAAATTAACCGGAATTATCTTTAAGCAAAGACCTGAAAGTGCATTGATTTTTTGTGGACATGGTTGGGGATTTTTAGAAAAAGGCTTGATGCTACTTTATTTGAGGATGTTTGGAATAAAGTCTGTATTAGCTCCTAACTCTGGATTAATTCTTAGGAGTTTAGATCACACCTACTTTAGAAGGTTTTTAATATTAGTATTCAGACGAGCCAATTATATCATCTGTCAGGGTAAGTATTGGCAAGACGTTTTTAAGCTATATGTGCGAAATCCTGAAAAGCTGAAGATTGTTAAAAACTGGCTCCCAGACCAGGCAATTGCTAAACCACTTACAGTCTTTGACAATGAGAAGTCAGACAAAATATCGTTGGTATACCTTGGATGGTTAGAAGAATATAAAGGTATCTTGGATTTAGTTGATGCTGTTGGGAAAGTTAAACAACAAGGACACAATATAAACTTGGACATCTGGGGAGAGGGAAGCTACAAAGCAGAAATAGCAAAACGCATTCAATCTCTTGATTTAAATGATTGTGTTCACCTTAAAGGTTGGGCAAACGAAGAAACTAAGTCTAAAATATATAACCAACAGTCAATATTGGTGCTGCCCTCCTATTACGAAGGCATGCCAAACGTTGTGTTAGAAGCCATGGCAAATGGCTTACCGGTTATAGCATCTAATATATCTACATTGCCCGAGTTAATTTCAAACGGGGAAAACGGATTACTATACAACCTAAACATAAAAAATGACCTGTCGAATAGTATCCTTAAACTTGGTACTAATTTAAAACTACAACAAGTAATTAGGCAGAATGCGAAAGAAGGCCTTAAAGCACATCAACTTGAAACGGCATCGCAACAGATATACAGTTTACTAAATACAAGGTCCAAGAAAGAAACAAAACAGTCTATACTGATCCTTACGGATTGGTTTGAACCAGCCTATAAAGGCGGCGGTCCGATTACCTCATGTTACAATTTTTGTTTGCAATTTAATGAGCAATACGAGCTAAGTGTTTTAACTTCTAATCGCGATTTCCAATCTGACTCTACCTTAGATGTTATTAGTAATGAATGGTTAAAAAAAGACTATGATGTAAAAGTGTTTTACGCTTCAAGTTTTATTAGCTATCTAAAAGAAATAATCAGGCGAAAAAAAAATCAACCTAAATTAATTTATTTACAAGGAGTGTTTTCTTTTCGATTCGGAATAATGCCACTGCTTCTAGCCAAGCTCCGAATTTTAAACTCCAAAATTATTGTTGCCCCTCGGGGAATGCTACAAAGTGGTGCGATTGGACGAAATAAATCTAAAAAAATGGTGTATTTAAATGCAGCTAGATTTCTTGGTCTATTTAATCGAATTCATTTTCAAGCGACAGATAAGACTGAACAAGAAGATATAAAACACCATACCAAGGTAGCTGATAAGCAAATTAACATTTTACCTAACTTCCCTAACGTATTGCATCAGACTCCTGCATCTTCATCGGAGAAAATCAAAGAAACCGGAAAGGTAAAACTGGTGTATTATTCACGGATAGCTCCAAAAAAGAATTTGGCATTTTATATCGATGTGTTAAGCCATGAATTTGAAGGTCAAGTCGACTTAGGAATTATTGGCCCAATTGAAGATGAGGCGTATTGGTCGAAGATTAATGATAAAATATCTGCTCTTCCTAAAAACATAACGGTCACATACTATGGCGCTATGCCATTAATCGCGTCTTTAAATAAAATTTCACAATACCATTTTATGGTATTACCAACGCTCGGCGAAAACTATGGTCATGTTATCGTTGAATCTTTTTCAGTGGGACTACCAATAATTTTATCCAAAAAAACACCATGGTTAAATCTCGAATCAAAGCACTTAGGTTGGGATTTAGATTTAAAAATTGATGTGTTTAGAAAAAACGTTTCAACTGTAATTCAAATGGACAACGAAACGTACAAAAAGTATCAAAACGGAACCTTAGAATATATCGCGACGGAAATTAAACCGCAAATCAAGGAACTGAATCATAATTATAAAACTGTACTAAGTAAAATAATAATATAGATGTATACATTAGGCATTAACGCATACCACGGAGATTCTTCTGCGTGCATTTACAAAGACACAGAACTAATTGCAGCCACGGAAGAAGAGCGAATTGTGCGAATAAAGCATTGGGCCGGACTACCAATTAAGGCTATCCAGTTCTGTTTGGATGAAGCAAACATCACATTAAAAGATGTCGATGTAATAACCGTTTCTAGAGACCCAAAAGCCAAAATTGGTAAAAAAATCATTCAGACATTAAAGAAGGGAATTTCTTTAAAAGCTGTTAAGGATAGAGGTTCGAATCAACTCAAAATAACCAAGATAAAATCGGACATTACTGAATCATTGGGTTTTAAACCTTCTGACATTAAAGCAAAACTTTACTTTGCCGAGCACCATAGAAGCCACATGGCATCTTCTTTTTTCGTATCCCCTTTTCAAGAGTCTGCCATACTCTCAATTGACGGTATGGGTGACTTTAGCTCGACTATGCGTGGTACAGGAAAAAGCAACAAAATCAATGTAATCGATAGTGTTTCTTATCCGCATTCAATAGGAATATTTTATACCGCATTTACTCAATATTTAGGATTCCCTCATTATGGAGATGAGTATAAAGTGATGGGGTTATCTCCTTATGGTAATGCAACTATGGTTGATCAATTGGAAGACGTAGTTACCTTATTGGACAATGGCCTTTTCGAATTAAATGGTAAATACTTCCGTCATTTTACTGAAGGAGTAGCTATGGACTGGGAAGGCGGATCTCCTTCTATTGACTCGATATTTTCAGAAGCAATGGTTGAGAAGTTTGGTCCGGCTCGTCAGAAAGGTGATGAATTAACTCAGTATCACATGGACTTGGCTGCCTCTGTTCAGCATTTTACTGAAAAAATGATCTACCACATGGCCGAAGATTTATATAAACGTACAGGTTTAAAAAACCTTTGTATCACCGGTGGTGTGGCTCAAAACTCTGTAGCTAACGGCAAGATACTAGCCAACACTTCGTTTGATAACCTTTTCGTACCACCTGCTGGGCACGATGCAGGAACTTCTGTAGGTTCGGCGCTATATTACTTGCACCAAGAACAAAAAATGGATAGACCACCATTTTCACATCAAGCCTATACTGGAGCCAGATTCTCCAACGGAGAGGTAAAGCAGTTTTTAGCAGATAAAGAAGGTACGATAACTTTCCACGAAAAGGAAGATGATTTAATAGAAGCTGTTGCAACACATCTATATAATGGTAAAGTTATTGGCTGGTTCCAAGGGAGAGCCGAGTTTGGACCTCGTGCATTGGGGAATCGAAGCATCATCGTTGACCCAAGTCGTTCGGACGCAAAAGACCTTCTAAATAGTAAAATTAAAAGAAGAGAGAGTTTTAGACCTTTCGCTCCATCCATTTTGAAAGAAGCTGTCAAAGACTTTTTTGAAGTTGTTGACAACGTTCCTTTTATGGAAAAAGTTTATAAAATTAAACCTGAGAAACACAGTGTTATACCTGCAGTAACGCACGTTGATGGAACAGGCCGACTACAAACCGTGGAAGAAAAAGACAATTCTCGTTATTACAACCTCATCAAGACGTTCAGCGAGAAGAGTGGAATTCCTATTTTATTAAATACTTCGTTTAATGAAAATGAACCTATCGTTAATGACCCAGGTCACGCATATGATTGTTTTGCAAGGACGGATATGGATGTGTTGGTTTTAGAGAATTATGTTATTACGCGCAATTAGCCAATAGCCAATAGCCAAATTTAAAAACTAACAGTACTGTGCAACCTTGAAACCACTCAAAGTCTCCATCATCACTGCTGTATATAACAGCGACAAGTATATCAAGCAAACGCTTAAAAGTGTGAGAGATCAGGACTATGATGATATTGAGCACGTTTTAGTCGACGGTGGATCTAAAGACAATACAAATGACATAATCCAGTCTTTTTCGCATGTTACAAACTATATAAGCGAACCGGATAAAGGAATTTATGATGCTTTAAATAAAGGTGTTAACCGGGCAACTGGTGATGTAATTGGTTTTGTTCATTCTGACGACTACCTTCATAATGAAAAAGTCATTTCTCAAGTTGCTGAGTACTTTGCCAAGAATCCGTCAGTTACAGGAGTTTATGCAGATATCGTGTTTATTAACGACGATAAAAACATTGTGAGGTATTACAGCTCTAAACAATGGAAGTTCAATCACTTTAAACTAGGTAAAATGCCGGCACACCCGTCATTTTTTGCTAGAAAAGAGGTTTATGAATCCTATTTATTTGATACGCAATACAAGATTGCAGCCGACTTTGATCAAATGTTACGGACGTTTAAAGACCCTGAATTTAAGTTTGATTATTTACCAATCATAACCACCTCAATGCGATTGGGCGGAGCAAGTACCGGCGGAATTAAATCCAATATTAGGATCAATAAAGAGATCTTAAACATTTGTAAAGTGAATGGGATACGAACGAATTATTTAAGGATTTATAGTAAATACCCATCCCGTATTTTAGAATTTGTAAAAGGTAGGTTGGGTTTTAATCAAGCCTCCAGCATAAACTGATTGCGTTAATTGTCTGATTCAAAACAATCTAAAGTCCTCTTAACAGGCTCCACAGGTTTTGTTGGCAAACAAGTAGTTGAATGTTTAAGCCCAACGTATGAACTACACGCCATTACTACAAGATCAACCCAGATAGAAGGAATTTCTAAAACCTATCAATGGGACAGTCTCGATACTATAAATGATTCATATGATGCTGTAATTCATATGGCAGGATTAGCACACGACACGCAAAATAAACGAGATGAATCCGAGTACTATGATGTTAATGTTGGACTCACGGAAAAGATATTGGAGAAATTAAAATCGTGGAACACCTCAATATTTGTCTATTTAAGTAGTGTCAAAGCTGTTGTTGATTCTACAAGTTCTGAGATTCTATCTGAAAAAGATATATCGACCGCGTCTAACGTTTACGGTCGGTCTAAGCTAGCAGCTGAGCAATTGATTCTGTCTTCTAAAGAAGCACAAAGCATGGTTGTTTTAAGACCGGTTTTAATTTATGGGAAAGGACAAAAAGGCAATTTAAACACGTTGCACAAGCTCATTAGCAAAGGCGTATGGTTTCCCTTCAAAAACTGGGTCAATAGGCGTTCTGTTTTATCAATAAACAACCTAACGGCTGTTATCCAGTCAAATCTTCAGACACCCATTCCAACTGGTGTATACTTCGTTTCAGATGATGACCCAATATCAACCGTGCGTTTATTGCAGTTAATTGGGAAAGGTTTCGACAAGAAAATCAGGTTCATCGCTATGCCTAATGGAATGATAAAGTTTGCAATAGGAGTTCTTCCGAAAAAACTCAAGTCATTCACCGACAAGATTTTGGGAAGTTTAGAGGTCGATAACTCAAAATTAAAATTAGCGTTGGGTATAAATGAAATGCCTTATCGAACAACGGATGATTTACCAAAAGCGTTTTCCGATGTGCCTCAAACTAAAAGTTAAGAGGAAATGAATCTACTTCATCTTATATATTTTATTGTTTATTTAGTTGGTTGCTTCCTATACTACAAATGGGCGCAAAAAAAACAAATCGTAGATACACCAAACGAAAGAAGTTCTCATACACACCAACCTGTACGCGGAATGGGTGTTGTTTTCCCTATTCTATTTGCTTTGTTCGTGCTATTCATGTGGAAAGCAAGATGGATTATTGATGCACCTTTATCTAATCAAATTGACACTATAAACTTTGTTGATTTTGGGCCCTTATTTATTGGACTAGGAGTTGTGATAGCTGGGATAACTGGGTACATTGATGATAGAGTTGACCTCAGGTCTTATGTTAGACTGCCCCTATACACACTATCTGCATTTGTTGCGTTGTTGCCTGTATTATTGACCTGGACGGCTAGTTTTTTGTATATCCCAATACTGCTAGTTGTTATTGTTGGTATCATAAACACCTACAATTTCATGGATGGAATAAATGGCATAACCGGGTTCTACAGTCTGGTGTTACTATTCACAGTAATTTGTCTACTTAAGATAAACCATCTAGGTGTTTACATGGACGATTATAGTAACATGATTGTGATTGGAATTACTTATTTGCTAGCATTTGGCATATTTAATTATAGATCTAAAGCAATTGCATTTTTAGGTGATTCCGGAAGTGTATCATTAGGCTTGTTTGCATGTATCTTACTTTTTTGGGTTGGAACAATTCATCAAAGATTTGATATTATTATCTTGCTTTCTGTATACGGTGTAGACAGTGTAGGAACAATAATTTTAAGATTGTTGAGAAAAGAAAATATTTTTAAAGCCCATAGGAGCCACCTATATCAAGACCTTGTTCACGTTAAAGGTTTAAGCCATTTAAAAGTTGCTGGCATTTATGCTATTGTTCAGCTTATCATAAATGTTCAGTACTTGTATTACTTCGAACAACGAAACATTGTCCTATATATTTACCTAGTTGGGTTAATCTCAATTTACTTGATTTGTAAAAAATCTCTAGGAACCCTTAATTTGAGTTTAGTTAAATCATGAGAACGATAAGATTTGCGATTTGTGGGTTTGGTCATATCGGGTCTAGACATGCCACGATAATTGATGGCTACGAAACGGCTGAACTGAAGGCCGTGATTGACACTAATGAGACTGTGCAGTCACACGAACTTTATCCAACTAATGTCCCTTTCTATGCATCTTTATCGTCGTTTTTAGCCGAAGGTGCTGATGTTGACGTCGTCATCATAGCAACACCAACAGGGTTGCATACAAGTCAGGCTCTAGAAGTATTGCGCATGAAATATCATGTCTTGGTAGAGAAGCCATTAGGTCTAACAAAAAAAGCGTGTGAAGACTTGGTTCATCAGGCATTGGATGTAAATAAAAACGTTTTTGTTGTTAAACAAAATCGATACAGCCCGCCCAGTAAATGGCTAAAAGATGTTGTAAGTAGTGGAACCATTGGAGATGTAAACATGGTTCAAATAAACTGCTATTGGAATAGAGACAACCGATATTATAAAGAAGGTGGCTGGAAGGGAACATCTAAATTAGATGGTGGAGTCTTGTTTACCCAGTTTAGCCACTTTATTGACATCATGTATTGGGTGTTTGGAGATATTCAGAACATACACACCAATCTTCAAAACTTCAATCACAAAGACACGACAGAATTTGTAGATAGCGGTAACTCAATTTTCGATTTTGCATCAGGAGGTTTAGGAGTTCTTAATTTCTCCACCAGTTTGTGGGATAAGAACATGGAATCATCTATTACAGTGATTGGGAGAAAAGGAAGCTTAAAGATTGGCGGACAATATATGAACAAGGTTGAGTATTGTCATATTGAAGACTACCAACTTCCTGAATTAGAAGCGACAAACCCTCCGAATGACTATGGCCCTTTTAAGGGTTCTGCAGCAAATCATCATTATGTGATTGAAAATGTTGTGAATACGCTTAACGGAAAAGATACCATTACCGCTAACGCTATGGAAGGTATGAAAGTAGTGGATATCATTGAACGTATTTATGATGCGGCTAAATAAGTGCAACCTTGAAAATTTGGCTATTCAACTATGATGAAATAATAAGCAAAGGAACTAACCCAAGACTTCTTGGGTACTACGAATATTTAAAAAAGCATGGCCATCAACCATGCTTTTGTTTTTTAAAAGGTTCTCACAAGCAGAATTCTGATTACAATTACAATCGAGTCAATCGAAAAGCTTCTTTGGTCCTATTAAATGTGTTAATCTATTGTATTAAAATATTATCGCACAAACCTATACACACCGCATATTTTTACGGTCCTAATGCCATATTCATTCCAATATATCTAGCTTGCCAGATCAGGGGAGTACGCGTGGTAATTGAAAAAGTAGAATTAGATTCCACAAAAGAGGTGGCAACTATAAAGGATATTATTAATTGGAGTCTATATCAACTAGATGAATGGTTTGCTCCAAGGCTATCCAACGCATTAATCGTAATTTCTTCAAGGCTCGCTCTTCATTACCAAAGGTGGAATAAAAAAACCAGTATCGTTAGTGCATTTACGCCATACCATTCACTCGACAAGCCTGTTTCTCACGGTGATTCTCATGCTAGCTTCACAATTGGCTATTTGGGAAGCTTTGCTAATAAAGATGATATTGAAACCTTAATTTCTGCTCATGAATATGTCTCAAAACAACTGCCAGATGCTCAACTGAAACTCATAGGCAACCTTCCTAGTCGTTATGGACATTTAACACTGTACAAAAATGTAATATGCATAGAGAACGTTGCTAGTGAAGATATTCATAGCCACCTGTTGACTTGTGATGTATTAATAGCTATTAGAAAAAATACGGAATATTCACATTATGGTTTTCCTTCGAAGTTGACGGAATATCTAGCGACAGGAATTCCAACTATCGTAACACCGACGTCTGACATCCCTGAACTATTTAATGATGGAGAACATGTTGTCTTTATACCTCATGGAGATTACCAGGCCTTGGGAGAAGCAATTCTGGCCGTTAGCCGTGACAAGGAAAGGTTTGATAAAATGGGCAGTAATGCTTATCAATGGTCTAATGCGAATTGGCATCCAGATAAAGTATTAAAGCCATGGATCGATGCCGTTTCTCCTAGTAACTAACTAAACCGCTCTATCTCCCGTTTCACATCTTTCGACTTAATATCCTGTCGTTTGTCGTAGTTTTTCTTACCGCGACCCAATCCAATTTTTAGTTTAGCGTAACCGCTATCAGCAAAAAACAACTCTATCGGGACAATCGTATTTCCTTGATCTTTCATTTTGAGTCGCAACTTCTTTAGCTCATGTTTATTGACAAGTAAAATCCGCTCTCTTGTTGGTTCTTGCTCCACATAGCCCGCATTCTTAAACTCTGCTATATGCATACCTTTTATACGCAGTCCATTATCTGTTAGAAAGCAATACGCCTCTGATATCGATGCTTTACCATCACGCACAGATTTAACTTCTGGGCCGGTTAAAGCAATCCCAGCGTCCATTTCGATCTCAATGGCATACTCGAAGTATGCTTTCCTATTTTTTATCCTTACGTCTTTTACTTTCTTGCTCATCTAGCCTTCTCCTCAATTGAAGCAACTTGTGCTTTCTTCAATATCATTTGCCCAGTGGTACCCGTTGCGATTAACCGTTCCCCTACTCTAGCTTCAAAACTACAAGCCATTTTTGCGCGATCTTTTTCAATAATTGTTGCCAGGAATTCTACTGTTTGACCAACCAGTGCTGGCGATGCGTGCGAAACATTCAGAAACGTCCCGATTCCTTCCTCGTCGTTATCAAGCATATCTAACACAAATAGTCTACCGGACCATTCTGCGTCCCTCCCAAGCGCAAATGTAGCGTAGAAAGGATGCACCACACCAGATTCAAACTCCGCGACATCAGCTTGAGTCACCACATGACTATACAACTTTGTATCTCCAATCTTATAAATATCTTTCACGACAATTCTATTAAACTTACGCCTTCCCCGCCCATTCTTACATCTTCATACGTAATTCGTTTGACAAACGATTTATTATGGTAATAGTCTCTAATTATTTTTTTTAGAATTCCATCACCTTTTCCATGAATCAGTCGCAAGTTATTAGCACCAATAATAATTGCGTCATCTATCCATCGATCTATTTCCTTTAAGGCCTCATCTGCCCGCATCCCTCTCACGTCTTTTTCCATGGCAAATTGCTCTTGACGTTTCATAAAACCAACGTCCACTTTCGATTTTGCCTTCTTCTGTTTGGTTTTAACTGCAACTAAATCTGCAATTTCATACGTCGATTTTATAATACCAGCAACCACTACTGCTTTATTTTTTCGAATCTGAATTACCTCGCCAACACTGCTTGAATTAGGAATTTTCACCTCAGAACCAACTTCTATTGGGGCTTTGGCTTCACTCCTTTTTTCAACTTTGTTTTCAACCTGTTTCCCGGTGAGTTTTTCCTTCTTTCGCTCTAGGCTGGTCCTGGCACGTTTTGTTTTGTTTTTATCCGCACCACTTTCCTTAATGGACTTAATGGTTCGCTCAATCTCTGCATTTGCATTTTCTATTAAACTATGTGCGGTTTGCTTGGCATCAGATAATATTTCTGTTTTACTCTCAGATAGCTCTTTCTTCAAAAGCTCATAGTCATTCTTAAGCCGACTAAGATGGGCCTCAGTATTGGCTATTTCCTCAATACGCTCTTTAAGTTCTTTCCTTTCGTTTTCTAATGTGGCAAGTAATTCGTCTGTACGCTGTTGCTTTATGTTCGAACGTTTTCGTGCTTGCTTAATGATAAAATCCGGCAAGCCAATATTCTGGGCCACTTCTAAAGCAAACGAACTTCCAGGTTTACCAATTTCAAATTTATACAACGGTTTAAGCAGTTTGGTGTCGTACAACATAGACGCATTGATGAAACCTTCCTCACTTTTTGCAAGACTTTTTACATTTCCAAAGTGCGTGGTTACGGCTCCTCTTGGTTTTTTCTTATTTAAATGGATCAATATCGCTTCGGCCATGGCTCCACCAAAGTTTGGATCGGTACCACTTCCTATTTCATCAATAACCAATAACGTACTTGGTGTAGATTTGGCCAAAAAATGCTTCATGGCAGTTAAGTGGCTGCTGTACGAACTTAAGTCATTTTCAATCGACTGGTTATCTCCTATGTCTACGAAAAGGTGCTTAAAAAATCCAAATTCCGATTTTGGGTCAGCACAGGGTAACACACCACATTGAAGCATATACTGGTTTAACGCAAGGGTTTTTATGGTTACAGACTTACCACCAGCGTTTGGCCCACTTATCACAATTATTCTATGTTCATCGCTTAATGCAATGTCCATTGGCATCGTTTCCTTCTTCTTTGTGTTATTAGTGAGCAAGAGCAACGGGTGATACATTTCAGTTACCTTACAATCCGACGATTTTGTCACTACGGGCAAACTTGCATTTAACTTGGTGGCAAGGCTAGCCTTTGAGCGAATGAAATCAAATATGCCCATTTGCATAGCAAATAACTTCAGATCTGACAAATGCAATCGTGCTTGTTTCGTCAACTGCTTTAGTATGCGCAACATCTCTCTGTCACGCTCCATCTCTAACTCCTTCTGGCGGTTAGACGCCTCTAACACCTCAATCGGCTCAATGTAAAGGATTTTTCCTGCACCCGATTCGTCATGCATGATACCCTTCACTTTTCGTTTGTGTTCAGCAAAAATGGGTATGACCAATCGGCCATCTTTTACTGTAACCTCAGTTTCTGCGGTCCACTTTTTATCCGCTGCTTGATTGTAAATGCGCTTAATGATACTATACGCTTCACGCTGATTGGCGTCAATTTCATCCAATAACCCTTGTAATTTCCGACTGGCGTCTCTTCTCCATTCCCCAAAATCATCAAATGCCATTGATATCTCCGAAATCAACAGGGTTGGATCATTGATATTGTCTAATAGCTTGGATAATTGAGGATGAGAGGTCGATTTACTTGAAAAGAAGGTTATTAAATCTAACATTTCTGAACTTACTAAACGTAAGTCCACCAGTTCATTCGCCTGTAGTACAGAATGTTTTTCAGCCAATTTATCCAAATTGGATTGAATATCTATTTCTGTAATAGCAGGTGTTTGACCCGAATTGATCAAGGATTGAAACTCCCCTGTTTGGCTTAGCCAAATATCGACTACCTTGTAATTACTTGAAAATTTAAGCTTCGAAACAATTTGTTTGCCCGCCAAACTTCTGCAGCCCTTGTTTAAAAGGTTCCTAATTTCGGTAAAGCCTAATTTGTCTTCAATATCACTAGGGAAATTCATTCTTCCATCTTATTCAATTTCTCAATAACATCCGCCGAGATTTTTTCCATCCAGTTTGGATGCTGTGTATAGAAGGTATATGACCGTTCCACATCTTCAGCAGATACACCTCTTAGATGATAGATCATTTGATATGAGCTATCAATCAAGTCTGTATCATAAAAACCCTTTTGGCGGTAAATTTTCTGTTGTGCTTCAGCCAGCCTTATATCAATAATGATTTCAGTGAACTCCTCAGGACTGATCACATTGCCGGGTACATTCGCAAATTGTGGTGTACATGCCATCAATAATACAACGACAACCGTGTAAAGAAATATGCTTTTTATATATCGATATAGTTCAGACATCAACCTAATTTTGAGGTGTTCAACTTATGTAGTTTATTGAAGTACAATGATACAACAGAATATCAATCGAATTAAAGAAGAACTCGGTGAAACTACACTGGTAGCCGTATCAAAGTTTCGTTCGTTAGAAGAATTGGTGGACTTGTATGACACTGGTCAACGCATTTTTGCTGAAAACCGCGTACAAGAGCTTTTAGCCAAGCAAGATCAATTGCCTAAAGACATAGAATGGCACCTCATAGGGCATCTTCAAACCAACAAAGTCAAAATGATTGTTGGTAGAGTATCACTTATTCATTCGGTAGACAGTCTTAAACTTCTTAGAGAAATTCAAAAACAATCTGCGAAACGTGATATTGTGACTAAGGTGTTATTGCAAATCCATGTAGCTCAAGAATCTACAAAGCATGGGTTTGCTCCAAATGAGTTAGTTGATCTATTGGCAGATAATGCATTCGACACCTTCACCCATGTTCAGTTATGTGGAGTGATGTCTATGGCCACCTTAACACAAGACACCAACCAAATTGAGGAAGAATTCCTTAAAACGGCAGAGACATTCAATAAAATCAAAAGGTTAATTCCCAACTCAGAACACTTTTCTGAGGTATCTATGGGGATGAGTGGAGACTACTTAATTGCCAAAAAGTTAGGAGCTACAATGGTCAGAATTGGTAGCAAAATCTTCGAACAGGTCTAAAAGTTGACGTTTTGAACGTCATTTCCAAGCTTTAGATGACATAAAAACACGCCAAATCCAGTAAAATAAGGGGTTAAACAGGGCTATTTTAAAAAAAATATTACGTCGCAAATCCAGTATTGACAACGGTTTTAAGGCAAATGTGCATAACATTACCAAAAGTTGAGACTCCAAAATCGCTTAAATAGAAAAACAGTACGACCTTCGCACTTTATTTCGAGAGAGAGAACCTAATTGAATTTAAACAAATTAAAGAAGGGACCTATGAAGAAGTATTTATTATTTTCAGGAGTGATTGGCCTATTGGCGTTTGCTCCTTACGGTGGTAAAAATAATACGACCGAAAACAAAAACAAAACTAATTCTGAAAAAAAATCAGAAATAGTTGAATCCAAAGAAAAGACCATTTTGGAAATCTCTGATTCCATCTGTCTTGCTATTGGAGTACCAACTGAATTGGTTAGAGAAATCGGCCAAAACGAAAGTGGTTGGAGATGCATTCGTTCACAATCAGGAGGCACTGATTTTGGTGACCTTCAAGTAATCGACGAAACATTTGATTACTGGTACAACGAATTGAATCTTAAAGGTGGTAAGTCAAGGTACAACTACCTAGTTGTTGGAATTCACTATTTGAAGTACAACTACAACCGGTATCACAGTTGGGAAAAGGCACGCTTTGCTTACGCACGTGGATCATGGAGAAACCAGTCGACTTGGACTTGCTTAGAAGAGAAGTTCATGACGAAAATTAACTGGTCGAACTACGACTCTTAGGCGTTACCCAAACCTAAGATTTTTCAAAAGACATCATAACGAAGGCTTCGTGTTTTCTTGTAATGTCTTTTTTTTGCTTATAAGCAGGGCTTCTTGCATTAGGGCTTCCGCCCTATAACCCGATTTCATTCTTTTTAGGCAAAAAGAACGAAACAAGAAAAGCCTTAAAAATAATAAGCCCTTCGTCTTGGCACGCTCAACCCTCCACCTCATCCAGGCCGCCAAAACCCTTACCGCACATCGCCGATTATTTTTGGCCACCCACACTTCGTATCGCTATTGTATTTACCTGACGATAAACAAGAGCCTTGGCCTACCAAAAATGCGGGGGACGCGTTGGCCTGTGTTGGGGAGCATATTTTTGGGAAGACTTTTTGTTTCGTTTTTGGTCTCAAAAATGAAAATCGGTTATAGGCTGATAAGCCTAATGGAAGAAAGTCAGAAGGCTGATAAGCTATTTTAATATGGCATTATTCCAGAATAAAAAATCGATTGATTCACAATGGATTTGAATAAATGCATTATCAAAAACCATTTTGTTGTAAACTTGTATTCCAAAAACAACGTTATGGCAGATTCAAACAACGAAGCACACGAAACATCAAATAAGTCGCGGGTATCCCGACCACTGTTATTTCTATTCTTGCTATCGTTGGCGTTAAATGCCTACCTGTTTTATAACTGGTACAACGACAACTATAGAGACGGTCAAAGTCTTGCTGAAATAAACCAAGGATTGCAGGAAGTACTTGCTGAGACTGAATTCTCTAAAGATTCGTTGCAGAAAGCGTATGACGAGCTAAGTGCTCAATATCAAGCCTTATACGAAGAATCTGAAACGCTTAGAATCGAGCGCACAGATGCCATTGAGCAATTGGGCCAAAAAAAGGTTCGTGTCCGCCAATTGCTAACACAAGTTGGTGGCAACCCAAGAGCATTGGTTGAAGCGAAAGGTCAAATTGAAACGCTAAAAAAGGAATTAAACGACTACCGTGTTAAACTGGACATTGCCGTTGAAGAGAAAGCAGCATACGCTAAGGCTGTTAAAACTGAAAAAGAGAAGACACAAGACATGGCGCATGAAAAAGAAGCCGTTGAGCGTCAAAATCAAGATTTAGAAGACAAAATAAGCGACGCCACATTTAGAATATCTGACTTAAAGGTGGCTCCATTGAGAACCAAGCGGAAAAAACTAGAGCAGACTACAAAAAGTAGTAAAGTTGAACACATTGAGATTTCGTTTACCATTCTTGAATCTCCACTAGTGGAAGAAGGAGAAAAAGAACTTAAGCTGAGACTGCTAGGCACAAGTCAAGAAGTATTGGGCTCCGATAACGACAGACTGCAAAATTCAGATGAATTATACTCCATGACCAAAGACTTCGTTTATGACGGATCGTCTGAAAAGTTCAAGTTTAAGTACGAACAAGACGAAACATTTAAAGCTGGAACTCACTTTGCTGAAATTTGGGAAGGCGATCACATGATTATACGCACCGCGTTTAACTTAGATTAGCCCTTGGCATTTTGCCAAACAGCTTCCATCTCTTCCAACGACATACTTTCTAATTGAATGTCTAGTTTTTTGGCATGAGATTCAATCGCTTCAAATCGTTGTTTGAATTTCTTGTTGGTTAATTCTAACGCATCGTCTGGGTTAATGTCTTGCCATCGCGCATAATTCACTAGCGAAAACAGCAGATCACCGAATTCTCCTGGTTTCTCTTTCCCAGTAGCTTCTTTATACTCTTGCAACTCCTCTTCTACCTTATCCCACACCAACTCCTTGTTTGGCCAATCAAAGCCAACCTGTGCCGCTTTATCTTGCATACGCATGGCTTTAACCAAACTAGGCATCGAATTAGGTACACCACTTAACACAGACTTTACGCCCTTGCTTTCTGCTTGTTTTATTTGTTCCCAATTGCGCTTTACCGTTTCAGCGTCTTCTGCGTTTACATCTCCATAGATGTGGGGATGTCTTCTAATAAGTTTTTCACAAATGCCATTCAGAACGGTCGTGATGTCAAAATCATTGGTTTCGCTGCCAATTTTTGAGTAGAATACAATATGGAGCATTAAATCTCCCAGCTCTTTGGCTATTTCTGGCTTGTCGTCCTCTAAAATGGCATCAGACAACTCGTAAGTCTCCTCAATTGTTAGATGTCTTATACTTTCGAGCGTTTGCTCACGGTCCCAGGGACATTTCTCTCTGAGGTCGTCCATTATGTCTAACAGGCGTCCAAAGGCTTTAAGACGAGGATCTACATGTGCCATTATAGGATGTTATTTGACTTCATTAAGCCCATAAACTTTTCTTTGAAGTTTTTACCAATCGGTAGTCGTTTCCCGTCCACGCCTACTTCGCTGGTATTATAGGATTCTATGTGTTTTAGACCCACAATAAAGGACCGATGAATTCGGCAGAATTTCTCTGCTGGAAGCTTTTGTTCCATCTTTTTCATCGTTTGTAGGGTTACGATTCGCTTTTCAGGTATAAAGATCTTTACGTAGTCGGCGAACGCCTCAACATACTTTATTTCATCATAACTAATTTTAATTAGCTTTTGATTCGCTTTTACGAAAATGTATTCATCCTCTAATTCGGTATTGTCAATCTCATTTCCACTTTTTAATCTAAAGTACTCCTTAGATTTTTGAATGGCTTTATCGAAACGATCACTTGAAATAGGCTTTAACAAATAATCAATAGCATCTAGCTCAAATCCTTCAACGGCATACTCCGCATACGCAGTTGTAAAAATAACCAAAGGTGGATTTTGTAAGGATCGCATAAATTCAATTCCTGTTACTTCCGGCATTTGAATATCAAGGAACAACAAGTCAACTTGTTTCGACTTGATCATCTCGGCTGCTTGAATTGCGTTGGAGCAAGTACCTACCAACTCCATTTCTGGGTAATTCGATAAATGGCTTTTGATTACATCTATTGCCAATGGTTCGTCGTCAACAATTAAACATTTCATTCTTTGGTTCTTTAATTAAATTTTAGGTTAAGGTTTACGCTATACTTCTCCCCATCATCTTCTATTTTCAAGGTATGTTTATCGGGGTACAACAATGCTAATCTTTTTTTTATATTTTCAATACCTATGCCGCCTGCCTTTCCGTTCAAACGCTTCTCTTTTTCTTTAGGTTTCGAATTTTGAATTTTAAACACCAAATTATCAGGTTCAATATCCATGTCGATGGAAACAAAGCCTCCTTCCATTTTTTGACTAATCCCGTGTTTAAAACTATTCTCAAGGAAAGTTAAAAACAACATGGGAGCAATTTGCTTAGTTGCCGGGTTGCCATTAACGTTAAATTCAAAATCTAACCGATCACCATTTCTAATCTTTTCAAGATCTAAGTAACTTTTGAGATAGTTAATTTCTTTCTCCAATGCGACCCACTTCTCACTTCCGTCGTACAACACATACCTCAGTATTTCTGACAGCTTTAAAACCAGCTCTGGAGCTTTGTCCGATTTTTTGAGCGTAAGGGCATACAAACTGTTTAAACTATTAAACAGAAAGTGCGGATTAATCTGTGTCTTTAAGTACTTGAGCTCAGTCTCCATGTTTATGCGCTCAAGATTTTCGGTTACTCTTTCTCGCTCATACCATTGTCTTACCATTTTTAAAGACATGGTGATACCTAAGGTAAAAGTGATACTCGCAAATCCACCTGCAAAGAACTGCCACCTCCAAATATCTAGAGGCACATGGTTTGTCATGATGCTGGCAGAGTTTAATGCCATTGCCCAGATAAGAACCGCCAAAAAGACAGACAACACTAAACTGATGACATAGGAAAAATACATCTTCTGTTTAAACAGCTTGTTAAACAGAAAGTACATGTTGAAATAGACAACAATTCCTTGAACCGATACGGTTACAAAAGCATTTACGAAGGCTGAACCACGGCTAACCTCCTCATTATAGAAGAAGTACCAAAAGGCGAAATACGCCAACCAAAATGCAAAATGGTGAAATTTATATTGGGTGAGTTTACTATAACCTTCAGAGTTTGCGAGGGACATGTAGACTTAGTCGAACTTAACTTTGAGGGGCAGCTACCCTAATTGATTCAAGCAATGAATACCCCCAGCCTAATACTTGCCAGCCCGCCTTGGTTACTTGTTCCTGCTCTGTGTTTTGCACACTTTTAACGCTTTGATTGCTCAAATAATGAGATGCCAATCCGAAAGCAAATAGGTTTGCAGACAATAATAATCCGATGATTAGGATTGAACTTTTTCTTTTAGCGGTAATAATCAGGCGTTTCATAGGCAAATAATGTTTGACACTTCAGTTAATACAACATCTGTGCCTTTTTATTTGTTCTACGAATTTAAATCAAAAAAGTTACAGAGAAAGTTATTTGGATGAACACAAGAATTTCAAAGATGAAATTCTAATGCTTAATTTTTAATGTTTAATGTTTAGTCAGTCAATGAATCAGAACTAATGAATTGAATTTCATTGAGGGCTGCTAAACTCCTACAGATATCAGACACAAACACTGTTTATTTTCTCAACCCAAACATTACCTTTGTAGCCTTGTTATCCGATAACAGTTATGACTCAATTTATCTTAATCGTTGCCGTTTTAATTATTGCCTTATTAGGCATGGGTGTACGTATGTTACTCCTTAAAAATGGGGAAATGCGTGCTGGTTGTGCGGGCAAAAACCCTATGCTTCAAGAAGAAGGTGTTGCCTGTGGTATGTGCGGCGCAAAGCCTGGTGAGGTGTGCAAATCGGAAGATTAATAATTCGAAGGTAAGTTCTACAGATTCTTCGGTTTCCTTTATCGTAATACGCTTCGATTGACCAATCAAACGCAAGAATTAATGCGTCAAAAGCAAAGCGCTCTAACTAAGCATTCTGTTCGTAAACCTGCACCAATTCTATCAGTGTAGATAACGCTGCCTCCATATCCTGAACAGAAACATATTCATGTTTAGAATGAATACCCATTTCTCCGGTAAATATATTTGGACAAGGTAAACCCATAAAAGACAACCTCGAACCATCTGTACCACCACGAACTAGGTCTTGCTTTGGCTCCACTCCTGCCCTTTTCATAGCCTCCACTGCATTCAATTCAATATGTGGGTGTTTATCCAATACTTCTCTCATGTTTCTGTATTGCTCGTTAACAGTGGTTTCAAAACGTGATCCAGGAAACGCATCAATCGCTTCTTGGGCAAGTTGTATCACCACATTCTGATGTTTCTTTAAATTAACGGTAGCAAAATCCCTTACAATAAAATCAACGGAAGCGGTCTCTAGCTCGCCTTTAATCCCCGTAGGATGTACAAAACCTTCACTGCCTTCAGTAGTTTCTGGGCAAAACGTATCCTTAGGTAGTGAGTCAATAAAATGAGCCAGGACCTTCATGGCATTAACCATTTTTCCTTTTGCATAACCTGGGTGTGCACTTATACCATGAAAAGTAACAGTCATTGCATTGGCAGAAAACGTATCTCCTTCTAAAGAACCCCGAACACCTCCATCTAATGTATAGCCAACATCGGCCTTTAATTTTGACATGTCCAATTTATCTACTCCTCTGCCTACTTCCTCATCAGGCGTAAACAAAATGCGTATGTCTCCATGAACAACGTCATCACGATTCATCAGTTGATTGGCCAGCTCCATTATGATCGCAACACCGGCTTTATCGTCGGCGCCTAATAATGTTTTCCCGGAAGCGGTTATGATATCATCCCCAATACGTTCCAAAAGATATGGATGCTCTTTAGTGGTAACCACTTGACTGTGATCATCGGGTAGCATGATGTCTTGTCCTTGATAATTTTCGTGCAACAAAGGTTTCACATCTCTACCACTACAATCTGGTGCCGTATCGACATGTGAGCAGAAACAAACTGTTTCTACAGCACTTTTGTTTGTAGTTCCTGGTATCGTTCCGAATACATAACCATGCTCATCTAAAAGGGCGTCTTCAATTCCTATCTCACGCAGTTCTTCAACCAACAACATGCTCAAATTGAGTTGCTTGCTGGTAGAAGGAAAATCGGCACTAAATGGGTCGCTTTGTGTGTCTATTTGGGCATAGCGCATAAAGCGCTCGGCTATATTTTGTTGTATTTCGTTCATTGTTTTCTACTTAACATGGACACCTTCTAATTGTCCGTTCTCCTCGAATATAAAGAAAGCACTTAAACTGCTATCTGCTTCTATCAATTCAATAGATTGATCTAACCCCAACACCATACATGCTGTGGCGTACGCATCAGCAACCGCGCATTCTGCATGCATAATGGATGCACTTTTTAAGTCAGATATGACAGGTTTACCTGTTCTTGGATCCATTGTATGTCCGATCACAGAGTCATTGACGATGTAAAAATTCTGATAGTTTCCACTGGTCGCCATAGATTTACCACTCAACGAAATCACTTCAAAATAATCAGTAGGTTTCGCCCCTACTTCTGGTCGATTAATTCCAATATTCCAAGCTTGTCCTGCACTGTTAGAGCCAGCACATCTTACCTCGCCTCCAACTTCCACCATGTGGTTGCGATAGCCATGATTAGTCAGTAACTCAGAAAGTAAGTCAACAAAGTACCCTTTGGCTATGGCATTAAAATTATACCTTTTGAATCGGTCTTTTATCAAGTTCCCTTCACTATCAAAAATCACGGGTTCAAAACCTTTAAAGGCTTTAGCCAATTGCATGGAAAAGGTATCTATTATTCGGTTTTGTTTTTTAAACGAATCATACAGTTTGAACAATTGCGCTGCACTTGGGTCAAACGCCCCACCTGTTGCATCTACAATCGGTTCTGATTTGTTAATCATAACCTTAAAATGTTCGAAACCAGGTTTTACTTCAGCCTTATTGATTGGTTTATTGCTATTAAACTGCGAAATAAATGAGTTAGGGTCGTACGTAGATAAACCGTAATTAAACGCCGTCAAAATCGAATCGATAGACTTCTCTAACCCAACAAATTGCGCTCCAATGTAAGTGATGTGGTAGGTTGTTCCTAGGGCATTACCTGCCAAGCGCTGGTCTTTTAATTCCTCTTTAGGCGTAGAGCAACCAGTAAAAATGAAGACAAAAAAAAGGCAGATTACACTGCCTTTTTTATTTAACTCTTTTAAAATCATATAATTAACCTCCGAAATCATCAAAGGCAACATTTTCTGGTGGTACACCCCAATCGTCAACCATTTTTAACACGGCTTGATTCATTAGTGGAGGTCCACAGAAATAGAATTCAATATCTTCTGGAGCTTCGTGCTTCGCTAAATACTGATCAATAACAGCCTGATGTACGAAACCTGTAAAACCATCTCCGACTTTGTCGTTTACATCTTCTTTCACCTTCCAGTTGTCTTCTTCCATAGGCTCAGAAAGCACTACGAAGAATTGGAAATTTGGGAAGTCTTTTTCGATTTTTTTAAAGTGATCTAAATAGAATAACTCACGTTTAGAACGACCACCGTACCAGTACGTTACTTTTCTTCCTGTTTTTAGGGTATGGAACAAGTGGAATAAATGCGAGCGCATTGGCGCCATTCCTGCACCACCACCGATGTATAACATTTCTGAACCAGTATCTTTAATAAAGAATTCTCCGTAAGGTCCTGAAATTGTTACTTTATCGCCTGGTTTACAACCGAATACATATGAAGAACAAATACCTGGATTTACGTCCATCCATTTGTTACTTTTTCTGTCCCAAGGAGGTGTTGCAATACGAATGTTAAGCATTACAATGTTTCCTTCTGCAGGGTGATTAGCCATCGAATATGCTCTAAAGATTGGTTCGTCATTGACCATCTTTAAGTCCCACAATCCAAATTTGTCCCACTCAGATTTAAAATCTTGAGGGTCACGTCCATCAGCCACTAACTCAGGATGGGCTGTGATGTCCATGTCTTTAAATTCAACTGTCATCTTTGGCACGTCAATTTGAATATAACCACCGGCTTCGAAGTCAAGTACTTCACCTTCAGGTAGTTTTACTACGAATTCTTTGATGAAGGATGCAACGTTGTAGTTTTTAACTACTTCGCATTCCCACTTCTTAATTCCAAAAATTTCTTCTGGAATACCAATCTTCATGTCATTCTTCACCTTAACTTGACAAGCAAGTCTCCAATTCTCTTTTTGTTCTTTTCGCTTAATGTGACCAGTCTCTGTTGGTAGGATGTCTCCACCACCTTCAAACACCTGACACGTACACATGGCGCAAGTACCTCCACCTCCACAGGCAGATGGAAGAAAAATCGATTGGTCTGATAAGGTATTTAATAACGTCGTACCAGCGGCAACTTCAATCGTTTTTTCACCGTTAATGGTAAGCTTAACATCACCTTGGTTCACTAATCTTTTGGCAGCTACTTGAAGCATCAATACCAAAAGCAGGATGATTGCAGCTAATGCAATCGCTGACGTAATTATAATAGCACCGTTAATTTCTAATAATACCATAATTCTTATTCTCCAAATGGAAGTTTAAATCCAATAAAACTTAAAAATGCAAAGGCCATTAATCCTACCGTAATAAACGTTATACCTAAGCCTCTTAGCCCTTTTGGTACGTTTGAGTAGCTCAGTTTCTCACGAATCGCAGCCAAGGCAACTACCGCTAAAAACCATCCAATACCTGACCCTAGTCCGTACACAACACTTTCTCCGAAAGCAAACTCTTTACCTGGTAAAAACAGTGCCGCTCCAAGAATAGAACAGTTTACCGCAATTAGAGGTAAGAATATACCTAGGGCATTGTATAACGCAGGGGACAATTTTTCAACTACCATCTCTGTTAATTGTACAAATGCCGCTACAACAGCAATGAATATAATGAACTTTAATACTTCTAAGTTAACACCTGAGAAGTCTGCAAAGTTTGTTGAAACACCTAACGTATTTAACCAAGACAATGCGCCTTCTTTAATGATAAAATTGTATGCTAACCAGTTTAAAGGAACTGTTATAAGCAGTACAAATGTTACTGCCATTCCTAATCCTACTGCAGTACCGATTTTTTTGGATACTGCTAGATATGAACACATACCTAAGAAGTAAGCAAAGATCATGTTGTCGACGAATATCGACTTGATCCCAATGTTTAAATAATTTTCTACTATTCCCATAACTCTCTAATTATGCTTCTTCTGTATAACCATTTCTGGAACGTTGGAACCAGATTAACAATCCTAAAACAATACAGGCTCCAACTGGGCTCATCATTACACCGTTTCCAGGGTAGTTTTCGCCGAATATGTTGAATCCAAAAAGTGACCCGCTACCAAATAACTCTCTAAAGAAAGCAACTGGAATAAGAATCACTGCATATCCTAAGCCGTTACCAAGTCCATCAAGAAAAGCTGGTCCAGGTTTGTTTGCCAAAGCAAATGCTTCTAAACGACCCATGATAATACAGTTGGTGATAATCAATCCAACAAATACCGACAACTGCTTCGACACGTCATACGCATATGCTTGTAATACCTGGTCAACAACTGCAACCAATGACGCAACTACTAGCAACTGAACAATGATTCGAATACGACCTGGAATTACATTACGCAATAACGATATCGCCACATTTGAGCAAATCAGTACAAATAGTACCGATATACACATATATAGTGTAGGTATTAACTTCACTGTTACCGCTAAGGCAGAACAAACACCAAGTACCTGAACAGTAATCGGATTGTCTGCATCTAACGGGTTAGATATTAGTTTTCTATTTTTCTTTGAGAATAAAGGCTCGCGCTCTTTAACCTCTGCTTCTACCGCTTGTGTTTCAGTGCTCATATTAACTTTTCTTAGCGTTGATAAATGATAGATACAAATTCATATAGCTGCTCATCATGGCATTAACACCATCGGCAGTTAGGGTTGCACCAGACATTCCGTCTACTGCATGTGGGTCTGAGGAATAATCATTCCCTTCTCCTTTTTTCATAGTCACAGATACTAACTTATCACCTTCAAAAATGGTTTTACCAGATCTGTAACGATTTTGAACTTTTTCTTCAGTGATTCGTGCCCCCAAACCTGGCGTTTCACCTTTGTGATCTAAAACTACTCCATTAATGGTGTTTAGATCTTTCTGAAGCGCTACGTAGCCCCAAATATTATCCCAAAGTCCAAACCCGTAAGTTGGCACTACATAATATTCTACTTCGGATCCATCAGCGTTCATCACCATATAAACTGGTAGGTTTATTGATTGTCCAGCCTTAACTGATCCGTTCTTTTCTAATTTCTTGTATTCGTTTTTAAGTTTAACCGCATTAGCAGCTATTCCGTCAACAGTTTCGCCTTTTGAATTCACAACACTTTCTTTAACACGTTGCTCATACATGACAGCTATTTCTGTCTTCTCGACCGCTGCAATTTCGTCTCCTAATGCAGCCTTTAAAATGAATTTCTTACGTTCTAATTCTCTCTCCTCGTATTGTTTCTCGGCTAGAGCCCCAGATACAACCGATAAAAGCACACCACATACTAGAATCACCAATAGGGCGAATCCGAATATGTATCCACTTGAATTTTTATTAAGCTTTGACACGATTCAATCTTCTTTTAATGTTTGCCTTTACAACATAATTATCTACCAACGGAGCCATCACGTTCATGAATAAAATCGCGAACATTATGCCTTCTGGATATGCCGGGTTGAACACCCTTATTAATACAGTTAAAACTCCAATGAGAATACCGTAGATCCATTTTCCTCTCTGAGTATGTGCGGCAGATACCGGATCCGTAGCCATAAATACCGCACCAAATGCGAATCCTCCAATGATTAAATGCTGGTAAGCTGGAAGGTCGTAGTAAGGATTACCTCCAACTGCATTAAGTATAAGTCCCATTCCCAATGCACCAATAACTGTGGCTAACATAATTCTCCAACTTCCAATACCTGAAGCGATTAGGATAACAGCACCAATTAAACACATGAGTGTGGAGGTTTCGCCAATACTTCCAGGCATAAAGCCCATAAAGGCATTGTATACATCCACGTTTACTACTTTTCCAACACCAAGATCTCCAAGGTATGTCGCTCCTGATGACGCATCTACAATACCTTCTTTAATACCTGATACCCAAATATCACCTGCCATCTCAACAGGATAGGCGATATAAAGGAATACCCGTGCCGTTAAGGCTGGGTTTAGAATATTCATCCCTGTACCACCAAAAACCTCTTTACCAATAATCACGGCAAACGCTGTGGCAACAATCACCATCCACAAAGGAATGTCGGCTGGAACTATAAGTGGTATTAACATACCTGACACCAAAAAACCTTCGTTTACTGGATGTCCGTTAACCTGACAGAAAGCAAACTCGATTCCTAAACCTGTAAGGTAGGATACGGCTATAATAGGCACCACTTTCATTGCTCCGTAAAGCAAATTTTGAATTAAGGTAGAATCAATATTTTGAGCCGCATAATGCAACTCACCAACGTTCCACATGCCAAATAGTAAAGCAGGAACCAAAGCGATAACAACGGTAAACATTGTTCGCTTTAAATCAATACCATCTCTTATATGAGCCCCACGCTTAGTCGTGTGATTAGGCACAAACATGAACGTCTCGATTGCATCGAACGTAGAATGTAAAAAGTGAAGCTTGCCACCTTTTTCAAAGTTTGGCTTGATCTTGTCTAATGTATTTCTTAAAAACTTCATTACTGTCTCGCTTTATTATCCTTCTTCGGCCATTAAGTCAAGACCACCGCTTAAAATTTGCTGAACCTCAATTTTTGAAGTACATACAAACTCGCAAAGCGCTAGATCTTCTTCAATTACTTCATATATCCCTAGGTTTTCCATTGCCTCTAAATCTTGAGCCAAAATGGATTTAAGCAATTGCACTGGCATTACATCCATAGGAAGTACTTTTTCGTACTCACCAGTCATAACGAAAGCGCGTTCCTCTCCATGCGGATTGGTATTTGCTACAAAATTTTTCTTTAAGAATTTAGAAATTGGCAACGAGTTGCTTATCGTTGGTCGCGGATAAGAAGGAAATAACCATCCCATAAATTCATATTCATCCCCTTCAGGAATGATCGAAACCAAGTGGTCAAAAAATCCCAAGTACCCAGTAGATCCGATATTAGACCCTGTCAATACATTTCCACTAATGTATCGTGCGTTATTGTTACTTACGTTCTCGTTCGTAATGGCTTCAACATTTACACCAACAATTGTTTCCACATATTGAGGTGTTTTAACATCAGAACCAGCGATTGCCACTTTCTGTGTTAAATCTAATGTTCCTGTTGATAGCAGTCTTCCAATAAACACAACATGTTGTGGGCTTAAGGTCCAAACAACGTCTCCTTTGTTGATAGGGTCTACGTGATGTATTTGTACACCCACTAACCCTGCAGGATGGCTGCCTGAAAAACTATTGACCTGTACGCCTTTTGCCTGAGCAAACATCGCGGCGTTATCAGATTTTGCATTTACATTAACATGTACTTCACCGGCAGTTAAACTGTTAAGCGCTTCCAAGCCCTTAGCAAATGCATCAGCATCACCCGAAAGGGAATGGTTATAGTCCACACCAAGAGGAGCCGAATCGAAGCAAGAAACATGAATCGCTTTTGGCGTAGCACTTGGGTCAGCAATCGTTCCGAAAGGACGCTGCACAACATAGGCCCACAAACCAGACTCAAGCAAAATCTCTTTAATAGATTCTGCTGTCATCGTTGAAGGTGCACTAAATGACTTATACTTGATTTCAGAATCCGCTAAAATTCTAACCTCTTGAATAGCTCTTCTCTCACCTCTAACAACTTCAGCAACCTCTCCGCTAACTGGAGATGTAAATTTAACAGCTGGATTTGCTTTGTCTTGAAACAAAACGTCACCGGCCTTTACTTCCTCCCCGGCTTTGACAACCATTTTAGGGACAAGGTTTTTAAAATCTGTGGGTTTGATGGCAAATGAGCTTGATAACGTTTTTGGTGCAGTGTTTTTTGCTGCCGCACCAACCAAACTGATGTCTTTGCCTTTTTTGATTTTTATAACTTTACTCATTGCAATAAATGCGTATTGTAAACGGCTGCAAAATTAGTGTTTTGACGGTAGGATAATAATCCTAAAACCATTTTTTAATCACATTTAATTCGCTGTTTCCCACGACCTTAGAAACGCCCTAATAACTCAAGTGTTATTGGCGGCTATTTAGAATGATTCTACCCGTGGTTTTCTGGTCTTCAGATACGCCCAAAACGTAAGAATGAATGCCAGTATAGCGCATGCAAGTGAAAAAATAAACGCCCGTGGCATTTGCCCTGGAACGTTGTTATACAACTTCGCCGGAATAACAGAACCGGTAATGATTCCTATTTCTAGGAAAATGAATAATGTGGATATGCCACGACCTATCGCTTTTTGGTTACCTCTGTCTATAGTCCAGGCAAACAAGGTTGGTGAATTTATACCTGTTGAAATACCAAAAATTGCCCCTGCCACAAAAAACGTCACAACACTTTGTGCACTAATTAAGAGGATATTAGCCGTAATTAGAAAAGCAATGCCCACTACCAAAACGATTTCTCTTCCAAATTTATCACTGAGCTTACCACTTAATACTCGAACGGTTAATGAAGTAACCGTAACTACAGTAAAGAAATACCCGTTGCGTTCTATTCCGAATTGCTTGGCATAATCGGGGACCAATGTGAGCAATGCACCAAAGGTGACTACACCTAAAGTCATAATAGTACCTTGAAGTATCACACGTGTTTCAATAATTTCAACCAGTTTTAATTTCAACATACCTAAATGAAACTTGGTTGTACCGCGAATAGATTCTTTCATTTTAAGGGCAGGCACTATAGACAAAATGGCAATCACACCTGCAACTAAAAACATAGTTTGATTTCCATACTTAACCCCTACCTCACTACCTAAGGCCGGTCCTAAACTCATTCCAATATTTCCTGCCATTCCAACGATACCCATAGCCTCACCTCTTTTTTTAACAGGCACTATGTCTGATATCATAGCTGTTGTAGCCGTAGGTGTAAATCCCGCTGAAAATCCGTGTAAAAAACGTAAAGCTAGAAAAGAAGTAACACCATGAACCATGGGGTATCCAAAAGACACAACAATAGAAACCAATATGCCAACAAGCATTACAGGCCGCCTCCCTATATGATCAATGAGTTTACCGCTAAAGGGTCGAGACAACAAGGCGGCAAAAGCAAATGCCCCAATTATCCAGCCTAAGTACTGCTCCCCATCCAAGCTTTTCAAAAACCCTGGAAGCTGAGGTATAACCAAATTGAAACTAAAGAAAAAACTAAACACAACGACACACAGTACCCAGAAATCCCGCGAAAACCCCCAGAATAGATCTGTTGATTCCTCTTGGTTAAGTATGGTGTTATGTTGGTCCATAAATAAAAAAAAAGGGCACTTAAGAAAAGTGCCCTTCGTCTTATCTTTTGTTTAACAAATTAATTCAAGCTTATTTTTTCGTATCTCTTACCATCCCAGTATCCAAGAAACTCCACATGTTGAGTAGAGTGCTTCATGAGCAACTTAATTTCTGGAATCGTATCACGACTTATTAAAACGTTATTGTTGGTGTTGTTCATTGAATTATGAACTTTTACCAATACGTAGTATGCTTTTCTTTTTTCTACCGGTTTAGTAGCCGGTCTTCCTTGTTTCTTTTTCTTATCCGCCATAGCCAATCAAAGTTGAATGTATCAACATTGCAACACAATTTTTAATATAAAATCCTTGCAAACATATACAAGTTTGCCAAAATTCAAAGTTTATTCAATTTATTCAGTATAAACATCAGTCGTTGTGATAAGGTTCACCATTCAAGATGCTATACCCTCTGTATATCTGTTCTACCAACAACAAACGTACCATTTGATGAGAAAGTGTCATGTTTGACAAAGAAATCTTCGCATTCATTCTTTTATAAAGCGTATCATGAAAACCAAAGGCTCCTCCGATTACAAATGCTATATCTCCATTTTCTCTTGTCCAGTTGTTTAACTGTTTGGCAAAATCACGGCTTGTAAAGCCTTTTCCTTTCTCGTCAAGACCAATTAAAAAGGTAGAAGGTTTCAATTCTGATAAAAAAATATCTGCCTCTAGCTTCTTTAATTCGTCAACTGTTTTATAATGCTTTTTTCGTGCATCTTGAAGCTCTACCCATTGCACAATGGCATATTTCCCTAAACGGGTCAAATAGTCTTCTACACCTTTTACTAAGTAATTACTCTTAGATTTACCAATATTCAGAATCTTGATGGCCACGTTAAACGTTTAGACTACGATTTCTTCGTCATTCGAATCAAAGAAATGATACTCGCCATAATGGTAATTGGGATCAGCAGTAACCTTCACTTTGATCTTGTGTTTTAAAAACCATTTCCAAGATTTACCAACCACCCCTTTTGTTAAAAAAGCTTCAACAAATGGATGTGCCACTAATTCTATTTTCTTTGGTTTAGAAAAACTTAATATTTGATCAAGTTTATGTTCAATCTCGTCGGTTAACAATATAGACGCTTCCACCTTTCCTTCGCCTTTACACATAGGACAGGTTTCGGCAGTTGTAATATTGGTTTCAGGTCTTACACGCTGTCGTGTGATTTGTATCAAACCAAATTTACTCATTGGAAGAATTGTGTGTTTGGCTGGGTCGTTCGCCATAGCCTTTTTCAATTCCATCAACAGCGTTTTTTTATGGGCTGGATTTCGCAGATCTATAAAATCGATTACGATTATACCACCCATATCACGCAATCTAAGCTGTCGCGCAATCTCCTTAGCCGATTCTACATTCACATTTAGTGCGTAGTCTGTGGTGTCGGCTTTTCTATTTTGTCTATTACCGCTATTCACGTCAATGACGTGCAAGGCTTCGGTATGCTCTATAATTAAGTAGGGCCCACCAGCCATAGCGACTGATTTACCAAAAGACATCTTAATTTGTTTATCGATTCCGAACTGAGAAAATATCGGTTCTTTTCCTTTATATAGCTTAAGGACTTTTACCAAATCAGGGGATATCGATTCAAGAAACTGCTTTAACTCGCCATGGAACTTCGCATCGTTAGTTACAATCGCTGAAAATGGTTGACTAAGCATGTCGCGCAATACCATGTGGCTGCGACTGTCTTCACCAAGAATTAGCTCTCCAGGACCTGCAGATTTAAGGTTGGTAACAACCAACTCCCACTTCTCTTGTAACTGCATGAGGTCGCGGTGCAAATCTTGTACAGTTTTACCTACCGCGGCTGTACGGCAAATTAAACCGTAGTTGTTCCCCTTAAGACTTTGGGTTAAATTTTTGAGACGATTGCGCTCCTCAGCACTCTCAATTTTCTTTGAAACTGTTATGGAATTAATAAACGGAACAAGTATGAAATACTTACCGGCAATTGAGATTTCCGTACTCAATTTTGGCCCCTTAGATGAGATAGGTTCTTTAGCAACCTGAACAAGAATTTTCTGACCTTTTCTTAAAACATCGGTAATCTTCCCTGTTTTTAGGGTATCCGGTTCAATTTTAAAATTAGTTAAATCACCACTCTTGATGCCACCTTGTACGGCACCTTTGGTTAGTTTTACTAGTGATCTAATTTTAGGTCCGAGATCCTGATAATGTAGGAATGCGTCTCGGTGGTACCCAACGTCAACAAAGGTTGCGTTGAGCTCTTGTTTAAATTTTTTTATTACACCAAGATACATATCGCCAACTGAGAACCTAGAAGAAAAATCCTCTTCATGAAGTTCTACAAGCTTTTTATCTTGAAGTAATGCTATTCTCTCACCCGCGGAGCTGAAATCTATAATCAACTCGTTAGACACAGGCTAGATATTATTTTTTCTTATGGCGATTTTTTCTAAGTCGCTTTTTTCTTTTGTGCGTCGCAATCTTATGACGCTTTCTTTTTTTACCGCTAGGCATAATTTAATATATTAATTTTTTTATAACTCGCTTTAAATCTGCTCTTTACAAGCAATCCGAATCCCCAAGCTCTGCACAAATCATTTCTAATTGTGCTTTATACCCCTGGTTTTCGGGCTGCAAAGATAATAACTTTTGGTATCTTTTTTTAGCTTTATCGTATTGTCCGCTTCGAATAGACATTTCACCTAATGTCTCGATTGTTGCCACGTGGTTCGAATCGGCTGCTAGGATCTCTCTTAGAATAAAGATTCCTTGCATAGGTGCAGGAGACGTTTCAATTTTCAACTTGCCATATGCGAGCATTTCATCTAACGATAACCAGTTATTTTCTTTTGCTTGAGCACAATACGACAAGACCTCTTCAATATTTTCATCTGTAGATGTAGCACTTGGAAGATTTTCTGACAGGTAGGCCTTGACAGTTGACTCTGACAATGCTACCGTTTCTTCTTTATTTTGTTCTGGACTGATGGTTACAGTGCTCGATTTTTTATTCCCTAAGAATAAATATGCACCTAACCCAATGCTTAACACCAATGCGATGCCAAGAATCTTATTTCCATTCATATAATTCTCGATTAAAGTAGTTTCCCTACTTCTTCACTTTTCTTAACCCTGTCAACAAAAGTTTTTGCAGGCTTAAACTTTGGAATAAAATGCTCAGGAATAGTAATCTGGGTATTCTTCGAGATATTTCTAGCTACTTTTTCCGCCCTCTTTTTAAGCGTAAAACTGCCAAACCCTCGGAAATAGACATTGTCTCCTTTTGCTAAGGAGCCCTTTACAACCTTAAAAAAGGTTTCAACCGTTTCTTGAACATCGTTTCTTTCGATTCCAGTTCTTTCCGCGATTTCGTTAATTACTTCTGCTTTAGTCATTTTTTTTGTGCTTTTTATCCAATCTTTGCCAGATAATTGTCTTGCAATTATAGATAATAATTTAATACGGAAAGCTAGTATTCAATCTTTTACAAAAAACATCCCATGAATTATTCGTTTACCGTTACCCTTCAAAAGTGGTATATCAACCACAAACGTCCTTTACCTTGGCGTGACACTTCTAATCCATACCTCATTTGGTTAAGTGAAATAATATTGCAACAAACTCGCGTTTCGCAAGGTTTACCGTATTACGAGCGGTTTGTTATGCATTTCCCCACTATCACTGACCTAGCAAATGCTTCGGAAGATGAAATTCTTAGGTTATGGCAAGGCTTGGGTTATTATTCTCGGGGTAGAAACATGTTAAAATGTGCCAAGCTTGTTGTTTCCAACTACAATGGTGCTTTCCCTACAGAAATAAAAGAGGTTAAAAAACTACCTGGAATAGGTGATTACACGGCTAGTGCCATCCTATCTTTTGCTTTTAATCAGGTGCATCCCGTGCTTGATGGTAATGTGTATCGGGTATTATCGAGGTACTATGGCATTGATACACCAATAAACACACCGCTAGCCTTTAAAACATTTAAGCGTATTGCTGGCGATATTATTGACGTAAAGAATCCCGCACAACACAACCAAGCCATTATGGAGTTTGGTGCACTGCAGTGCACACCAAAGAACCCAGATTGCATGTCTTGCGTATTTAATGAAACGTGTGTTGCAGCCCGAGAAGACAAGGTTCAGCATCTTCCGGTCAAGTTGAAGGCTAGAGCAAAAAGGAACCGCCATTTCAACTACATTGTTTTTTTATCAAACAATCAAACCTTGATTAAAAAGCGTATGGCAAAAGACATCTGGCAAGGTCTTTTTGAATTCCCACTACTTGAAACTGCACAACCACTCGAAAATGACGAACTGGCCAAAACCGTTGAATCCGAATACGGGCTTGCATTGTCACAGGTCCAAAAGGTTGATTCCATCAAGCATTTATTAACACACCAAACTATTTATGCAGATTTCTGGCTTGTTACGTCGCCGCACTTCGATTTTAATAGAAATTCAGATACTTTTGAAGTAGATTTACAAGCACTAGGAACTGATTACGCTATACCCGTTTTAATCAGTAAGTTTTTGGAATCACCCTTAATGAAAGTATAATGTCAATAAACAAAGTCATATTAATTGGTAACTTGGGATCTGACCCAGAGGTAAAGTATCTTGATGGTGACCGTGCAGTTGCAAACTTTTCACTTGCAACAAATGAATCCTATAACGACAAACAAGGTAACCGAGTGACGCAAACCGAATGGCACCGAATTGAGATGTGGGATTCTCTTGCCAAGGTTGCTGAAAAGTATTTGACTAAAGGACGACAAGTGTACATTGAAGGGAAGATTAAAACAGACAAATGGACAGATCAAAATGGTGTCGATAAGTACACTACACGAATTCGTGCAAACGTTTTGCAAATGTTAGGAAATCGAGAAGATAGACCAGATAATACAAAGCAACCAACTGCAACTGCCGAACCCCAGAACCAACCTGTTCAGGAACCAAAAGCCCCAAATCCTGAACCAGAGGGACTTGATGATCTTCCATTTTAATACGTAAACTTTGGAAGGAGAACCGGAACAACAGATCGCCTTATTCGTAACAATGCTGGAGCAAGTTGCACCAGCCATTAGTATTTTACAATCCTTAGGACTGTTCATTGTCATCGTCGGATTGGTTTTTTTATCTGGATTAATATCCGGTTCTGAAAATGCCTTTTTCAGTCTCAGTCTTGATGATTTAAACACCCTGGAAGAAAAAAAATCTAGATCATCGAACTATGCATTAAAACTGCTCAATATTCCGGACCGTATAGAGGCCACTCAAAACTTGCTGGCCACAATTCTCATATTGAATAATTTTATCAATATTTCTATCATCATTGCTTCGACGTATCTGCTTGGAGACCTATGGCAGGTGTTGGACATAGCAGAATGGGCCATTGTTGCGATTGAAATCGGTGTAATTACGTTTGTATTGGTTCTTTTCGGTGAGATTATTCCTAAAATTTATGCTACTCAAAACAATTTAAACCTGGTGTACATCACGGCACCCATACTGTTTTACGCTAAAAAAGCACTGGCGCCTTTTGTTTGGGCACTTACCAAAAGTACCTCTATCATTGATTCTAGAATTGCCAGAACCCAAAAAGCAGTAAGTCTTGAAGAGCTTAATCAAGCAATCGAAATTGCTTCTGAAGACGACAATATTGAAGAAAAAAATATTCTAAAAGGTTTGGTTAACTATGGCAACATAAGTGTGAAGCAAATCATGCGACCTCGAATGGATGTGTCTGCTGTAGACCTGAACATGGAACAACAGGAACTGATTGACTTAATCAAAGACATGGGTTATTCTCGGGTACCGGTATTCGAGGATAGTTTTGACAAAATAGTTGGCATTCTATATATCAAAGATTTATTACCTGTTCTTACAAATATCTCTAACCAGAAATGGCAATCTTTCATACGAGATCCATTTTTTGTGCCTGAACATAAAAAAATTGACGACCTCCTGGAAGAATTTCAAGAGAAGCGAATTCACATGGCCATTGTTGTGGATGAATACGGTGGTTCGGAAGGAATAGTTACGATGGAAGACATTCTGGAGGAAATTTTTGGTGACCTTGTTGATGAATTTGACGAGGACGAGTTGGTTTACTCTAAACTAGATGAATCAACTTACATATTTGAGGGCAAAGCCCTTCTTACCGATATGTGTAAGATATTTGAGCTCAACACAGACTATTTTGAAGAAGTTAAAGGTGAGGCAGATACGTTAGGCGGATTGCTTATGGAAATGCATCAAGACATTCCTGATAGAGGGGATGTACTAAATCATGCCAATTTCGAGTTTAAAATTGAAAGCGCTGACAAACGTCGTGTAAAGCGTGTAAAAGTGAGTTATGAAGCTGAACCTGAGGAATCTGAAGCATAGTTACAGTATCAATCTTGTTGCGTTAATGGTGTTGGGTAGCCTTGCAGGTTGCGGAAATTATACGCCCAAACCGCACGGGTATCCCAAAGTTGATTTTCCTGAGAAACGATATAAAACATTCGATGATGACTGCGCTTTTCGATTTGACATCCCACTCTACGCAGTAGTCGAGAAAGACACGCACATGCTTTCCGAACCTTGTTGGTATAATGTTAAGTTCCCACGTTTTGGTGCTACTATATATCTGACGTACAAACCAATACAAGGTGTTAAACAACTTGATTCGTTGTCGGACGAGGCGTTTAAGCTTGCTGGCGAACATCGCAAGAAAGCAGATGCCATTGAAGAAAAAGAAATTTATATCCAGCGCACCAAATCGAAAGGTATGATTTTCGAATTATTGGGCCCTGCTGCAACTCCCTTCAATTTTTACCTATCCGATGAAAAGAATCACTATGTGCGTGGGTCGTTTTATTTTGATAATCACACAAACACAGATTCGGTCGCTCCTATCTACGCCTTTCTAAAATCAGATATGATGAATTTAATCAATAGCCTTGAATGGCGTGATTAACGGACTCTTAGCCTACGACCAATTCTCAACGTCGTATTTCTCGAAATGCCATTTAACCTGCATAGACGGTCTACTGAAGTACCGTAACGTTTGCTAATTCTCCAAAGCGAATCACCCGAACGTATACGGTAATACAACATTCCATTTGGGTTTGGAGCGCCAGAAGCATATTTAGCAGTGTATTTGAAATCGGTTATATCAAGATCAACTGAATCAATTTTCAAGCTATGCTCTGTAAATGATATAATCTTGTTTGGGTTTATTTGACACCCTCTGTAAAGCACCTCAAAATGCAAATGACTTCCAGTTGAGCGTCCAGTATTTCCACCTAAGCCAATTACCTCACCCGCTTTGATTGTTTGGTTTGGTACTGCAATTCGTTTTGACAAATGCCCATAAAGAGTTTCTAGACCATTGTAATGTCGGATTACGATATAGTGGCCAAAGCCTCCATAATTGTATTTTGCGATACGTACAACACCATCGAAGGCAGCATAAACAGAATCTCCTGTATGCAAGTCGATATCAATACCTTTATGCATTCGGTATCGTCTCCAACCAAAATTACTGGTTATTGGCCCATTACACGGATGGTGGTAAGAACATTCTGATTCAACTAAGGACAAAGTAACCGCTACGGAAGTGTCGCCAGGTTGAACTTTTGGCTGATCCAAATGAAGTGAATCCCAGCTGTAATCATATAAATCAGGGCAAGGAATTAAAGATGTATCAAATGCTAGGTAATTAACATATTTAACCTCTGCCCCATCGGCAGCAGCAGGTGCCATCGAATCAATTGGCTCAACAGACACAGGCTCTTGCAAAGATGCAATAGCCAATGGTTGCGCCATTGCACTCAATCCAACTAATGTTAATCCTATACTTAATGCCAGTTTCATAACTTAAAAAACGCTTTTATCTCAGTGTTATCGGTGTTCAGTTGCTGTACCAATTGTTCCTGATTTTCAAATTTACGTTCATCCCTCCAACGTTTAATGAACAAAATTTCAATTTCTTGTCCATAAATTTTGTCACTAAAGTCGAAAATATGTGTTTCGATGGCCAATTCATTCAGTTTAAACGTAGGCCGTGTGCCTATGTTTAACATTCCAAAATGCGATTCGTTTGCAATTATAACCTTTACGGCATAAACACCTTTTTTAGGAATAAGCTTGAATGGATCTAATTTGCCAAGGTTGGCCGTAGGGAAACCCAATTCAGTTCCTTTTTGCTGGCCTGTAACAACTATACCCGAAATGCTAAAAGGCCTGCCCATAAACTCATTGGCTAGCTCAAGGTCACCAGATAGCAATGCATTGCGCACCTGTGAGGAGCTTACGATGCAATCATTGATGTCTTGTTCTGGAATTTGTTCAACTTCATAATTGAACTCCTGGGCATACTTTTCAATTTCTATAATCGAACCCTCTCGGTTTTTCCCAAATCGATGGTCATAACCAATAATAATGGTTGAAATATGAAGTTTCTTCACCAGTATATCTCGAATAAAACCGAATGGTGTTATGCGGCTTAAGTCTTTGGTAAATGGGAGAATAATCAAATAATCAAGCCCAAAAGACTTTAATAGTTTGGCTTTCTCTTCGATGCTTGTGATTAATTTGAGCTCATTATCCTCTGGATACAATACCAGGCGAGGATGCGGGTAAAATGTAAGCAACACAGACTTTCCATCAATTTGCTGTGCACGTGTAACTAATTGCGTTATTATTTTTTGATGTCCGAGATGAACACCATCAAAGGTTCCTTGAGTCAGAACTACTGGACTCTCGGGTTGAAATTCATCTAAGTCACGTATTATTTGCATCAAATACTTACAAAGTTGGCGAATATACAGCAGACCTTACTTTAATGCCTTTACCATTTCTTCAAATGTTTCAATCGTATACGCGTCTTCAATTTTGAACTCCCCAATGCGGGTGCGTCTTAACTCAGACATATAAGCACCACAGCCTAGTGCAACTCCCAAATCGCGTGCAATACTCCTAATATACGTACCCTTACCACACACAATTTTAAAGGCGATAAATGGTGGCTCGAATGATGTAATTTCAAACGTATGGATGGTAACTTCCTTGGGTTGAATAATCACTTCTTCTCCTTTTCTGGCTTTGCTATACGCCCGTTCTCCACCAACCTTAACGGCAGAAAAAATGGGTGGTTTTTGAAGAATAACACCTGTAAATGCAGATTTTACACACTCCTCAACCGCTTTTAAAGTGATGTGATCATAGGGCTTTGGATTTTCCTCTGGTTCTTCAGAATCGTATGATGCCGTGGTTACACCCAGCTTAAATTTTCCGGTATATTCTTTTTCTTGACCTTGATACGTATTAATAATTTTTGTGTGTTTGCCAGTGCAAATCACCAGTAAACCTGTGGCCAAAGGGTCTAAGGTCCCTGCGTGCCCCACTTTTTTAGCCTTAGTTAAAAAACGAACCTTTTTCACCACGTGAAACGACGACCATGTTGCAGGCTTATCGATACAAATGGTTTGTCCGGCGTTAAAATCAATCATAATTACCGCAAATTAAATCGGAATTTATCCGGATGTTGCACTGATTTCTATTTTCTTGATGAACACTAAGGCAATTGACTTGTTCAATTTTTCAAGCTTGAAATTATGCCCTATCTTTGGGGGTTCTAATTCTTATGGAGGACAATACATCTGCAAGAAAAGCAAGTCACATTGATTTGGCTTTTAAATCTCAAATAAGTTCACTGGATCAGCGGTTTAATTATGAACCATTGATGAAACCGCATCCGTCGGAGCCACTGGCCCCTTTTTCATTTTTAAACAAGCAGATGCACTTCCCGTTGTGGATTTCAAGCATGACAGGCGGTACAGAAAAAGCCGCAGAGATCAACAAAAACTTAGGTAAAGCCGCTGGTAAATATGGTTTGGGCATGGGCCTAGGGTCGTGTCGAATAATATTAGACAGTGATACGTACTTACCTGATTTTCAGCTTAGAAAGTACATTACGGACGATTACCCGTTCTATTCGAATCTTGGAATTGCACAATTAGAGGAACTTATTGAAGCCAACAAGTTGTCTCTTGTTGATGAACTGATAAAAAGAACGGAAACCGACGGTTTGATTATTCACGTGAATCCGTTCCAAGAGTGGTTACAACCAGAAGGTGATCGCTTTAAGCAAGCCCCTATCGACACCATCAAGCGGGTTATTGATGCCATTGATACCTCAATAATTGTGAAAGAAGTAGGGCAAGGATTTGGTCCAAAAAGCCTGAAAGAGTTGTTTGACTTAAATATTGACGCTATCGATTTTGGAGCACATGGTGGCACCAATTTTTCTGTATTGGAATTACTGCGTGCCGATGAACAACGCCGTAAACAATATGAACCTTTAACCATAATTGGTCATTCTGCGGAAGAAATGGTTGATACGTGCAATGAGTTGTCTGCGACAAACCCGGCATTTCAATCCAAGCAAATAATAATTTCGGGAGGTGTTAAAACCTTTTTAGATGGCTATTACCTCAATAAGAAATCTAGCAACCCATCCGTTTACGCTCAAGCCTCTGCACTTCTTAAGCATGCAGCAACTGGCTTTGATGCATTAGACGCGTTTTTAGAAAAAGAAATACATGGCTACACTTTGGCCAATCAATATTTAGATTTACGTAAATGACTGTTAAACCGATAAAGGGATTTAGTAAGCTCAGTAAAGATGCTAAGACAGAATGGTTGATCGATAACTACTTCGAACAACCTGATAAAGCGTTATCCTTAATCAAGAGCTATTGGCACTCCGATGCCAATTTACAAAAGCTACATGACGAGTTTATCGAAAACACCTTAACCAACTATTACATGCCTTTTGGTGTGGCTCCCAACTTTCTGATAAACGACAAAATGTATTGCTTGCCAATGGCAATTGAAGAAAGTTCTGTAGTTGCGGCGATGGCCAAGTCTGGTTCATACTGGTTAGAACGGGGTGGATTTAAAGCGAAGGTAATTTCAACCACCAAAATAGGTCATGTCCACTTTGTATGGCGTGGTGCCGATTTTAACGACTTACAGCAGTACTTTGACCGAGTAAAGCCACTCTTAATTAAAGAGACAAATGACATCACCCGCAATATGACAGCTCGTGGGGGTGGTATTTTGGATATTGAGCTTATCAATAAATCTGATTTGGAACCGAATTATTACCAAATCAAAGGATCTTTTGACACCCGGGACTCTATGGGTGCTAATTTTATCAATACCGTTCTCGAAAAGTGGTCTGAAATATTTGAACAATATATTGGTGATGCAGCAGAGCTGAGCCCAGATGACAGGCAAATTGAGGTGATCATGTGTATTCTGAGTAATTACACGCCTGAATGTTTGGTAAGAGCAGAAGTATCGTGCCCTGTAGAGGCATTAACGGCCGGTACCGACATGGACCCACAAACTTTCGTTGATAATTTTGTTAGAGCGGTGCACGTTGCAGAAATTGAGCCTTATCGCGCTGTAACACACAATAAAGGCATAATGAATGGTGTGGATGCCTTGATAATTGCCACAGGAAACGATTTCAGAGCCATAGAGGCCTCCGTTCATGCTTATGCAGCTAGGAATGGTCAATACAAGAGTTTGTCTCATGTGGAGGTCGAAAATGGACAATTTACATTTTACATTGAGCTTCCGCTATCGCTGGGAACTGTAGGTGGTATTACCTCACTACATCCCATGGTTAAATTATCGAACGAGTTGTTAGGTAAACCAAATGCACAGGAGTTGATGCAGATAGTTGCGGTTGCCGGGTTGGCACAGAATTTTTCTGCACTACGATCTTTAACCACCACAGGTATTCAAAAAGGTCATATGAAGATGCACTTAATGAATATCTTGAATCAATTTGAGGCAACTTTGGAAGAAAAGAATGCCATCATAAACACATTTAAAGATAGGGTTCCTAGTTATTCGCTAGCTCTAGAGGAGTTTTGCAAATTAAGAGGGATAACTGTAGAGCAATATACGGCCTCGAACAATTAACAATTGATAATTAATAATTGTTAATTGTTAATTACTAAAGCGTCATTCTAAGCTTCCAGTACTTCCAGCACTAACTTCCTCAGTCTTGCTGATTCGTTATTTGACTGGACCATAAGGTTTAATGCATCCTTTTTGAAATTGTCTCCAGTTTCTTTATTTGCAAGGTCTTTTGCGTTAACGAGTACATTCATTCCTGCCCCTTGAATAGCTAAATCAATACAAAGCGCACCCACACCAGCATCGGTTACAGAGCTTTTGTTTCCTTTGGTAATCATCGCATCAATGCATGCATAGGCTTGAAATGCTGTTTCCATCACCTGTTTAGGCACTTCGGTAGCATAGATTGAAGCATCTTCAATCGCATTTTTTCTTGCTAACTTCTCAGCATCAGAATCCTTAGGTAGTCTTATCGCATCGATAATGCCATTAAACGACCTCGTATCTTCATCCACGTAAAACAACAACTTGTCTTTTATCGTTTGCGCTTTTACTGCCCAATCAGAGAACTCGGTCACTCTATCTTCCCAACCTCTTTTGTTAGCACCCAAATTGGCAACCATGGATGACAACGCTGCTCCAAGACTTCCAACATACGCGGAAATACTGCCGCCACCAGGTGCCATGCTTTCAGATGCCGTTTCATTGGCAAAATTGGTACAAGTCATATCCACCAGTCGGGTATCTTCAGCACGCTTAAGAGCGTATTCTATTATCTTTTTGTCTGGGTCAAACGGCCCTAACTCATCTAGTCCAAGTGTTTTAACAGCGATATGTACAATCTCTCTTTCACTTACACCTATAGACCTCCCCTGTTTAACTAAGTAATGTCTCCCAGCTTCTAACATGGCTTTAAGTGGCACCAATCCAACCAACTCACTTCCAGTTACTCTAACACCTCTTGATATCGCACTTTTCTCTACTTCATCAAAGAACGTATGAACCGGAGTAACATGATAATTGGTAAGGTTCGCTGATATTTGAGCAACTCCGTACTCTTCAATAAACCAACCCACGGCTTTTACTTCTTTGCAACTTCCAGGAATTCTAATCGTTTCTCCCTTTTCGTCTTTGGCAATTGGGCCTGAATATGGATTACCTGTTCGTTTCACACGACCTGCTTCACGCACGTCGAAAGCAATTCTATTGGCAATTCTTGTTGATGTAGTGTTTAAGTTTACGTTGTATGCAATTAGAAAATCGCGTGCCCCTATAACCGTTGCACCACTAAAGACATTCATTTCAGCTTTACCAAAATCAGGCTTCCACTTGTCTTCTTTTATTTTGTTAAAAAAGCCTTCGTATTCACCAGATCGAATAACGGATAAATCATTCCTATACGCTTGCTTCTGCGATGCCCCGTATAAATACACAGGTATTGAAGTATCTGCTCCCACGCGTTGAGCCAACTTTATTGCATATTCGGCCGTTTCTTCCAATGAAATATTGGCTACGGGTATAAACGGACAAACGTCTGTTGCGCCCATTCTTGCATGCTCACCACTGTGTTTACTCATATCTATAAGTTTTGACGCAGCAACAATACCTTGATACGCTCCTTCTACCACAGCGTCTGGCTCTCCAACAAAGGTGACAACGGTTCTGTTCGTTGCTTTTCCTGGGTCAACGTCTAATAACGTTACACCGTCTACAGCTTCTATGGCATTCGTGATTTGTTGAATAACTGAGGCGTCTCGGCCTTCACTAAAATTTGGTACACACTCAATGAGTTTCTTCATGCTTAAAAAATTGACTGCGAAAATAACCAATGGATTAAATACTGGGATAAAAAAAAAGCCCGTCTAACAGAGTTAGACGGGCTTTTATATTTTAAGTTTTTAGACTAGTATTCCCATAGATCATGTTCAAAAATGAACAAGTCGTTTTTAATCGCTTCACTTTTTAATAAAGCAGCAAATGGGTTGTCTTCGTTTTCTTCGTAATATTTAATGTCGTCATCCCATACGTTAGATTCTTTCACAATGTAGCTAGAGAACATACGCATTTCAAACCAATCATCAAATGACAATCTAGCAGCGTCGTTATATGGATTAAAGATTTCTTGGTTTACCATTATTGGACGTAAGTCGTCCATCTTTACCCAAAACAATGAAGCTTCACCTAATTCAACACCTTCCCCCGCAACTTGCATAAACTGAGGTGCGATGGCTATAATAGTTGCTCGGAAATCAGAATAGTTATAATCAAAAATCCAATCTTCCATGATACGGTATTTCTTAAGTTCCGTCTGATCAAACGGGACAATAATTGTTGTATCAACAGGATCCCCAAATTCATCCTCTACCGAAGTAATTAACTCGTATCCACCTCGACCTAAAATCTCAGTTGGTGAGTAAATTCCACCGTTTTCTAAAGAATCACTTGTGTAAGCTACAACCGTTCCATTTGGATTATCTGGCTTAGTTGCTGCTTCATAAATGATATTATAAAACGGGTTCTTAGGCCAGTGCATTTGAAGGTTTTGCTTTTCACGCACGTCAATAACGCGGTGAATGCGCTTGTGGTATTTAACGTTGGCTTCACGGGTATAACGATGTGGAATAACCTTTCGCTCATTCACAGCTTGTTTATCGTAAGTCCAATCTTCTTGAGCACTCTGAGCCATACCGCTCAAAACGCAACCTAGAACAAATACACTTAATAATAAGACTCTTTTACCCATAAAACTTAATTTAGAATATAAACGCAAAAATATAACTATTATTTTAACTCTTTGTAAATGTGCGCCTAACAAGCCAATATTAATGACTAATTAGGCACACATTAATTATTTCAATTCAATCAAAATTGGCTTAAGATTTCGCTGCTTACCATCTGGTCCAACGGCTCTAATCTTATCAACCAAGATTCTATCTCCTTTTTTAGATCTTCTAATTCTTTCGCTAAATGCCGAAGGAATCGAAGCTCCACTTTGAGACTTCATATATGCTTCACCTTTTCTAGGCGCTAACACAAATCGATATCCTGTTACTCTGTACTTCAAACCTTCAAAGGCGAACTCTGGTCCCATTCCTGCACGTACAGTACGGTGAATAGAAACTGCGGCTCTTGCCATTGACGTACCACTTTCAACAGTACCCCATTTTGCTTCAGGCTTTGGAAGTTGCTTTACACGATATTCCATCTGTCCCATTCTACGGGTTGTTCCGTCACTCATTGTAGCAGAAGCCACAATCGTTGCTTTACCTTTTTTGGTAACACGAGCAACCCAATCCTTGCCACTTCTTTTGATAGATCCACCAGACATAGTCGCACGAACTCCAGAAGGATTCACACCAGGAACCCCAACAGAGATAGGATTATCAACACCGATATACAAAACATTCATTTTGGTAGCCGATATTGTCGCACCACCTTGGAATACTTGATACTCCCCTTTAAAAGGGTATGTTTTATCACCTTCTGCTGTTTTAACTTTCACAACACCGCTGTACTCGAAGCTACCAGGGCTTCCGCCTCTAGCAACGTAGTAGTGCTTACCATTCTCTTCTACAAGTTCAGAACCACCTTTTTCAAGGATGTATTCATCATTCTCACTACCAGAAGTAATCGCAGCTAAGAAAATCTCAGCTCTGTATTCGTCTCCTGACATTACAACACCGCCACCTGACACTGGAGCAACAACTGGTACGAAACCATCTACTTTTACAACTGTAGTTTTTCCTTGATTAAGAACGTCTAATACAGCTCCCTGAGTAGCTCTAGCGTCACTTTGCATTTTAGTAAGCATCGTTACAACACCAGCTAATGGGCTATGTTCTAAGTATTTAGCTGACCAAGAAGGATACTTTTTTGCTTCCTTTTCAGTCAATACTGTATTCAATTGACAAGCATCGTCAACCGCTTTCATTTGCTTAGGATCAATCGTAAGCCCTTTTGCAGTGTCTTGTTTCAAAACACCAACAAGCTTTTCTCTTGTGCCCATCACTTTTTCTTCAAGCTCTTGACCTTTCCAGCCTTTTTTCTTGGCTCCATCAGCATTGTCGACCATGAAGTAATTCGCGTGAACCTCCATATTGTCCATTCCGGTTAATTCTGCTTCATAAGCGGCACCTTCTTCTCCATCATCAAAATCCTGACGACCGCCAGTTTTTTCGATAAGATCCGTTTTAATACCCTCAATGTAGCTTACGAATTCATCCGTAATTGTTTGTGCTTCTACAGCCTTGTTATAATAAGGCTTTAGTTTAGGGTCGTTACCCGCTTGTTCAGCGAAGCCTTCCATTTGACCCTTGATTTTACCATCCAAATTCTCAGATGCTTTGTTGAAAGACACTTCCATCAAATGGAAGGACTTTAAGATTTCTTTAGATACGTTTAGTGCCAGAAGCGCTGTTAACACGAGATACATCATGTTAATCATTTTCTGACGTGGACTTAATTTACCACCTGCCATAATTCTTTTTAATTTTTAGTTGAACAAAAAAAATGTTAAGGTAAATTAACTATTTGGTCGCATCGCGTTTAACATACCGCCATAGATGCCATTCAAGTTCTGAATGTTTTTATCAAAATCAGCAAGGTTATTGTTCACTGATGAGATTGTTGTTGTTGAAGCTCTGAATGCTTCTGTAGAATCTGCTAAGCTGTCAAGTGCTTCGATAGCTCTTGTATAAGAAGTACTCATTGCACCTAGGTTAGTACTCGCTTTAGCAATATTTTCTGCATATTCTTTGGTCGCAACAGTTGCGCCAGTCAAGTCAGCCATGTTACCAACGTTGTCGCTCAATGAACGTAATCCAGTTCCTAATCCTTCGATCAATTCTGGTCCAACTTTAGCTTCAGAAAGCATCTTGTCTAATTCCTGAGAAACTGACTCTGAACTACCACCTTTACCGTCGCCGTCCATACCAGCTAATTCAGGATAAACAAGTGTCCAATCCAATTCTTCGTGTACTGGTTCGAACGCTGAAATTGCGAAAATAAATACCTCTGTACCCATCCCCGCGATTAGCATGATGTCTGCGCCTTTCCAGTGCATAATTTTAAATAGTGCACCAAGGATAACGATAGCGGCACCAAGGCCGTACGCCATTGCTAATAATTTCTTTCCTTGCTTACTTTCAAATACATTTTGACTCATTTTTTTACTACTTTTTTGAATGTTTAACTTTTAGACTTTTAATTGTTTATTCTTTGGTTGGTTTGGTATATGTCTTTGATTACTTGGTATCTAACGCTGATCTTCCGATGTACGTTTGAACACATCTAAATCCAATAGATGATTTACAAGTATCTTGATATTCGTATGTTCTAGAACCGTTCTGAATGAAGTAAGCAATGTCCTTCCAAGATCCACCTCTTACTACTTTTCTCGACAAGCTTAGGTAATCTTCACCATCTTGCTCCTCTACCGCATCGTAACGATAATCTGGGTTCAAGTCATGAGAAAACTGCATTGTTGATTCGGTATACGTATTGATTGTCCACTCGGCAACATTACCCGCCATGTTATACAATCCATAATCATTTGGGAAATAAGAATCGGCACGCACTGGATATAATCCACCGTCGTCCATATAATTTCCTCTGTTTGGTTTAAAATTAGCTAAGAAACAACCTTTACTGTTTCTAGTGTAAGGTCCACCCCAAGGGTACATGTTGTTATCACGACCTCCTCTTGCTGCATATTCCCACTCAAATTCAGTTGGAAGTCTCCAGTGCTCAGTCATAGGCATTTGTACCTCATCCCAGTGATGTTGCATGATTCGAGTTCTCCAATCGCAAAACGCATTGGCTTGGTGCCAGTTTACCCCTACTACCGGATAGTCGTCATATTTTGGGTGATAGAAATATACGCGAACCATAGGGTCGTTGTGTGAGAAGGCAAAATCTCTAATCCAAACTAAAGTATCCGGATAGATCTTAACTTTCTTTTTCTTGATAAACACACTTCTATCAAATCGCTCGTTGTAATAATCTCTTGAATTTGCTGCAGCAACATAATCTTGCCATTGGTATTCATAGGTTAATTTACGAATATCAATTTGACGTGCATGGTTATAACGCTGATTAACACGGTAATACATGTCAGATAATTCTTCAGCATCTTCCTCGTAATCGATTTCTTGATCGTAATCAATTACTTCATACGTCTCTTCAGGATTTTCAATCTCTTTAACGTACTCTAAAGTGATTGCAGCAATTGAATCAACAACATAATTGACGAATTGACGATACTCGTTATTTGTTATTTCAGTTTCATCCATCCACATAGAGTGAATTGACACTTGTTTGTTAGGAGCAATGTAGCTTCTAAAAATATCTTGATCACTTTGACCAGAGTGGTAAGTTCCTGTAGGAATATAAACCGTACCATATGGCTGAGGATGGAACCAAGGTCGTCTACCTTGAACACCTGTCAACTCCCAATCTGTACTGCTCATACAGCTTGTTAGTCCCATTACGATTAGCAAAAATGATATTTTAAAAATGTTCTTCATACCGTCGCTGTTTTAACGAATCCACAATAATAATTTGATAATTTCAACAAAACAAGGTTTTTGTTTTTGAAAATCAGGGTTATAACGCTGACACAAAGATGATTATTGTCTGAAAATTTTAGATTTTTTGATTACAGCTCTCGAGCTGACTTTTTATAGGTTTTCGGCGCAGGCTCTCCTGGCTTAAATTGGAAGCAGTAACTCGCATAAATTTCATGAGTTCCGTTCGAAACCGATTGAATTTTACTCGCCGTGATGTCATAGCTATAGCCAAATTGCATTGGCCCATTCACATAACCCAACAACAACGTGATTGCGTCTATTGTCCCCCACTGTCTGTAACCTATTCCTCCTCTGTATGTTTGATTATTTAAAATCGTAACATTTAAATCTATTTGAGGCTTGGAGTTGTACTTAACTAAAACTGCTGGTTCAAGCACATTGGCACCTGAGCCTAACGGAACATTTGCTCCAGTATGGAAGAATATGTGTTGATCGAGCTCATAAAGGTTACCTGAAGTACCGCTTGCCGATAAATCATAAGTAGAACCATTTAAGTGAGATAGTGATGCTCCAACATAGAAGTCTTCAATGCTTCCACCCAATCTGTTTTGCTTGTAAAAAACGCCAAAACCTAAATCTAGCTTAGAATCGCTGATATTTCCACTTCCACCTCCTGCAGGTATTCTTGGATCTCCTGGATCTCTTGGTCTCCATTTAGGATCTATATAACCAAACTGTGTAAAACCAACTTCAACACCGATCGACAACCTTGCAAAATTCCCTTGAATTGGCAAGAAGTATGCGCCTTGAGCTTTAAAAGACGTAGTCTTCATAAATCCAAGTTGGTCATCAAAAATTGATACTCCAGCAGCTGCTATAGCAGTTTGGCGATTCTTGTTTCCTAAAATCTGCCCCCCCATATTAAAGTTGTATGTTTTTGGTGCAACGTTTTCGATCAACTCGCCTCCTTCTAATGGTTCACCTGTTGTGCGGTCAATCCAAGTTTGGTCGTCATAACCTAACCACTGCCTGTGAGCCACCGCATTGGCACAGATGTAATCGTTTTTTTCACCTACCGTAGCAGGGTTGTATGCTTGCTTTACAAACTTAAAGTGTGAGTAGTATGGATCTTGCTGAGCCTGAGCAGAATACGCTGCAAAAATGAGCGATCCACATATCAAGGTTTGGAGTAAAGTCTTACGCATATTCATTCGGTATTGGCACAAATTAAAGTTAAAGTAACCTATAAATCAACTCCTTGACGGTGTTAATTTAAAAAAGGTTGGGTACATATCCACAATTACATACTCCAGCTTTACTTAATGACTAATAACCTATGCTAAATGTTGCAGGAGTGAATGTCTGAATGTCTGAATGTTTGAAGGATTGAATGTTTGAATGATTGAAGGATAGAAGGATCATTCTCAATTCTCAATTATCAATTAAATGCTATGCGTTCAAATCCAGGTACGACAAAAAACAACTTTAAAACCGGCCAATCAGCTTCAAATTAAGCCGTCGCCCAGTTAAATAATTAGGCACCCCGTATAAGTTATTGTTTAAATCCTTTACCCAAAAATAGGACGCCACATTATTGACCTGTAAGATGTTAAACACCTCAATACTAGCCCATAATGACTGAAAAGGCCCACCATTTTTTGAAGATGCGGTAAACTTTGCAATTTCCTTACTAAAGCCAATATCCACTCGTCGATATGCCGGTAGATTATATGTTTCGTTATACCTAAATGGACCATTGAAGTAGTAAGGCATTTTTGAACCAATCACCAGGTTGAGTTGCATTTTAAACGTTGTATCCGTTGGCAACTCGTCTTGAAACAATATCGAAAAATTTACACGTTGGTCTGTAGGTCTTTTTATAAATCCTGTTTCTTGACTCAAACCATTTTCGTCTATGTAGCTAATATTTTCTTTGGTTGATAGTAGCGACAAATTAATCCATGATTCTAAGCCAGCAATAAATTCGCCATTAACACGTGTGTCAAAACCCATCGCGTATCCTTCGCTTGAGTTCACAGCGTCGTACCTGAGTTTTACATTATTAATGGTATAGGGCACAAGGTTGGTCATGTGCTTATAATACACCTCATTGATCAATCTAAATGGTCGATTCCATGCTGTGAACAAGACATCACTTCCTACCACGAAATGAATCGACTCTTGCGCTTGAAGTTGTTTGTTTAGTTGCCCCCTACTGTTTCTTAGTTCTCGGTAAAAAGGCGGCTGCCCGTAAGCACCAAAAGAAGCCGTGATTATCCAATCCTTTTTCTTAAGCGAATCGTAAATTGTCCTGGCGCGGCGATAGTCTAAGCCAACAGTATCAATCAAAGACATTTCATAAAAACTTTGATTGATGTTAGATTTAAGCACGTCGTTGTGTTTTTTATTTGGTTCAATGGAGAACTGTAGTCTTGGAGATATTAACATTTGGTTGTTTAAACTCCAATAGTGTGATCGTACTCCAATGTTTAGTCTGACATCACGCTTTTTATTTAAAAGTATGTTGTCTTGAACATAGCTTAATAACCTTGTGCTGTTCAGCTCGTTGGTTGCGTTAATAAAATCATCTAATCGTATTTCATTTTGAGGGTATTGATTTGCATTTAATCGATATCCTGAGGAATCGTTATAATTCCATTCTCGAAGTCCGTCGATAATGCCTTCTGTTTGATGTTTTACGCCAATTTCAAGTTGATGCCTTCCTCGTTTAATTCGTGTTAATGCTTTTATGCTCGAAACGTCAATGCTTAATTGGTTTCGTGCATGATTAATAAAATAACCGAACCCCAAAACTGACTTTGCTTCGGCAAAATTGTCAGAGCCCAAGTTGTTTTCGAGTTCTTCTAATCTATAGGCACCTTCAATGGTAAAGTGTTCTCTTTCTCTACTGTTATAATTACTAGCGATTATCTTAAACGCTGTTGAGTCATTCAGCTTGTAATCAAGGGTTGCGGCATTTAACCATGTCTGGTAGTCGATGCGTTCGGCTCCACCAAAACCAACAAACAATCGAACCGCTTGCTGAACAGTGCCAAAGTTAGTTTCACGACTTTGAGGTTCAACTAGGTACTTGTTATTCGCATAAGTTGAATACCAGCTCAATTTGACTTTGGAGCTTACCTTGTACGTCATTAGTGTTTGAAAATCAACAAACTGAGGTCGATAATCTCCAGACACATCCAGCGATCCTAAAATATATTGGAGGCTGCGATACCTTGCACCCACCAAGTAGGTAAATCGGTCTCTTTTTTTACCAACATCCAAACGGTCTTGCACATGAACACTCGCACCAAGTAAACTCAATTCAGCACTTCCAGAAAAACTAGTTGGCTTATTGTATTCCACATCTAACACAGAGGACAGTTTATCGCCATATTTAGCGGCGAATCCACCTGACGAAAAACTAACGTTGTTGGTCATGTATGGATTTATAAAGCTTAAACCCTCTTGCTGACCACTTCTGGCTAGAAACGGTCGATAGACCTCTATGTCGTTTATATATATAAGGTTCTCGTCAAAATTTCCACCTCGTACATTATACGACGTACTTAGTTCGCTACGCTTTCTTACACCAAGAAACACTTTCGCCAAACCATCTTCAATCTGCATTTGTGGGAACTGCACGAGATCCTTTGGCTTCACTTCTATAATATCAATGTCTATCGACGGCTTTGTTTTGTCAGGAGGAGTCACATCGGTTGGATTTAGGATGTAACTCGACAATTGAAAGTTTAATTCAATGACCGAATTTGGTTTTGGTTTATTAATGCGTTTACTAACAGATTTGGAATAATACCGTACTTCAATTTTATGGTTTTTGTTAGACGTCAACGCGACGGTATAGCGTCCATTTCTATCTGTTTTAATGGTTGGTAAACCATTTACATACACAGGATAATCCCTTAATAAACTATCTTCATAATCGGTAACTACTCCAGTAACTGTGGCAACTTGACTTTGCCCGTAACTATACAACGAACCACATACAACAACACAAGTTAGGTAGAACAGGTAAAGCGATATGCGTGTGATTTTTTTAACCAACTGGAACTTTTAAGTCTGCAATTGTTTGTGTTGGGTTGTTCGATGAAAACACAGTACTTCCGGCAACAAGTACGTCAGCTCCAGCTGTAACAAGTTTACCATAATTGTCTAGGTTTACACCTCCGTCAATTTCGATGTGCAGTTCACGATTAGCTGCCTTTTTTAACGCCACTAAATCTTGTACTTTCTTGTACGTGTTTTCAATAAATTTTTGACCACCAAAGCCTGGATTAACGCTCATAATGGTAACCAAATCAATTTCGGAAATGCAGTCTTCTAATAGCGACACAGGTGTATGTGGATTTAACGCAACACCAGCTTGCATTCCTGCAGCTTTGATGGCTTGCAAGGTTCTATGTAAATGTGGACTCGCTTCATAATGAACCGTCAATACGTCGGCTCCTACATCTCGAAATTGTGTGATGTATTGCTCTGGTTTAACAATCATAAGGTGCACATCTAAAGGCTTTTTCGCCACCTTGTTAAGTGCCTTGATTACAGGAAACCCGAATGAGATATTAGGCACAAAAACACCGTCCATAACATCTACATGAAACCAATCTGCTAGGCTATTATTAATCATTTCAGCGTCGCGTTCTAGATTGTTAAAATCTGCTGAAAGAACTGAAGGGGCAACTAAGTGACTCATTACTTTATTTTTATCTGATGTATTACTTGCTGTCCGATGTATTGATTCACCTTCTCAACGATAGTTTGTTCGTGATAGTATAAATCATTTTTTAACGGAGCAGAAGATAGTTCTAGGTACAATGTTTTTTTATGAATGGAAAGCCGTGAAGTATTTTTAGCGATTGTCTTTCCCATTAACACTTCCCACTCATTTCTAACGCGGGTTTCCACCAACTTATCAGAAAGATGATACGAATCCATCATGCTGAATATCAAGTCTTTAAGAGATTTTTCCTCGCTCATTCATTTTGCTTTTCTTACGGGCTTTCAATATTAAAGAATTTTTTTTCCGAAGTCACTTCTTTCAGTTTGGATTTCATTCTTTCTGCACTGGTATCTGTAATAAATATTTGACCATAGGCCGAACTCGATATTAAGTTCAATAATCGACCTGATCTGCTGTCGTCAATTTTCTCAAAAACATCGTCAAGAAGTAAAACGGGATCGTACTTTATTTTGGATTTCATGTATGCATAAGCTGCCAATTTGAGTGCAATGGTTGCCGACTTTATTTGACCTTGTGAGCCAAACTTTTTAACCGATACGTCATTCAGCACTACCTTCAAATCCGATTTATGAATTCCTGCTGTTGTGCGTTGTGCCATCAAGTCTTGATTTAAACTCATTTTTAGACAGGTCTCGGCATCATATTCATGCAACGACGACTCTAAGCTAGCCGACAAGGTTTCTTCCTCCAAAACCAAAGAACTATATACGTTGAACAACGGTTCTTGGAGTTCTTCAACGAAAGTTTTTCTCGTTGTATGGATCTGGTTCATTAACGGTATCAACTGCGCATCGATAGCTTCTAAGGTTAACATATCACGATGTTGATTGATATAGAACTGTTTCAACAATTCGTTGCGACTTTCGAGCAGTTTATTGTGTTTCAATAGGGCCACCAAAAAGTCATGATTGGTGTAGCCGATTGCTTTATCTATGTACTTTCGACGTTCATCGCTATTGCCCGTTAACAACGAGATGTCGCCTGGGGTAATCATTACAGCTGGCAAATAACCAACGTAGTCTGATAGTCTTTGAATTGCTGCACCATTTCGCTTGAGACCTTTCTTGCCCACTGGCTGCAAGCCAATACTTAAAGTTGTAGATGAATCGCCAGAATCGACAACACCTTCAATTAATGAAAAATTGGTGTCAAACTGAATGCTGTTTAAGTCCGTTCTTGTAAAATATGATTTGCCATTACATAAGTAATGCAGGCCATCTAAGACGTTGGTTTTGCCGGCGCCATTCTTACCGTGAAAACAGTTGATTCCAGGGCAAAATTCAAAATCCGATTTCTCGTGATTTTTAAACTGTGTCAACCTTAATTTTTGGATGTACATTGTTATGCGGAAATCGTATTTTTGCAGCCGGAAAAAATGCTTTAAAAAGCATTTTACTTCCTATCAACTATTATGGCAAAAGTAAAATTTACAAAAGAGATTTATACCAAATGGTTTAAGCAAATGATGCTTATTCGTCGTTTCGAAGAAAAATCGGCTCAACTTTATGGTCAGCAAAAGATTCGTGGGTTTTGTCATTTATACATCGGACAAGAGGCTGTAATTGCAGGTTGCATGACGGCATTAGGGGAAAACGATAAGCTTATAACGGCATACCGTGATCATGGTCATGCATTGGCAGCAGGTATTCCTGCCAATGAAGTTATGGCTGAACTTTATGGAAAAGTAACGGGATGCACCAAAGGGAAAGGTGGTAGCATGCACATGTTTAGCAAAGAACATAATTTCTTTGGTGGTCATGGAATTGTTGGGGGCCAAATTCCACTTGGGGCTGGAATCGCGCTAGCCGATCAGTATAACGGAACAAAAGATGTTACGGTGTGTTTCATGGGAGACGGAGCCGTAAGACAAGGTGCCCTTCATGAAGCATTTAACATGGCCATGTTATGGAAGTTGCCTGTAATATTTGTTGTAGAAAACAACGAATATGCTATGGGGACGTCAGTGGAACGAACTACCAACGTATTAGACATTCATAAAATTGGATTGGCCTACGACATGCCTAATTACCAGATTGACGGTATGAAGTGTGAAGATGTTTATGAAGCTATTGCAGATGCCGCAAAACGTGCGCGTAAAGGAGATGGCCCTACATTCTTAGAGATCAAAACATATCGATACAGAGGTCATTCGATGTCTGATCCAGCTAAATACAGAACGAAGGAAGAAGTTCAGAAATACAAATCAATCGACCCTATAGAGGTAGTTGGCAAGACCATGATATCAAAAAAATGGGTAACGCAAGCCGACCTCGACAAAATGGAAGATGCAATAAACATCGAGGTTAACGAAAGCGTAGAATTCGCAGAGGCTTCACCTTATCCGGATGCAAGTGAATTGTATACGGATGTGTATGAAGAAGACTACCCATTTATTGTAGAATAACTGTTGAACAAAAATCATATTTAACACCTATAATTGCAGAAATTTTTAAAGCGATGAGTAACGAAGAAAATAATACCGAAGAAGTTGTTGAAAATAAACCATTTTCGGTACTCGGATATATCGAGGACAATTCGAAAAACTTAATGTACGCAGGTATTGCGTTATTAGTAGTTGCAGCTGGGTTTTGGTATTACACTTCTATATATACACCTAAAAGAAACGCGGCAGCAAATGACGAGTTATTTAGAGCTGAGAAATTCTACGAGCAAGATTCACTTGACTTAGCACTTAACGGTGATGGTGGTGAAGTATTAGGCTTACAAGATGTTGCTGAAGAATTTGGAAATACGCCAGCAGGTGAACGCGCAGCATATCTAGCAGCAAGTGCTTTATTAAACAAAGGTTCTTATGAAGAGGCTTTAGAATATATCCAACAAGTGTCGTTCGACGACGAAATGGTTGCACCTTTAGCAATGTGTCTTGAAGGAGATTGCCATGTGCAAATGGATAATTTTGAAGATGGTGTTTCAAATTACTTGAAAGCAGCCAATTTAAGAGATAACACTTTTACTACGCCATATGCGTTAATGAAGGCAGCAAAAGTGCAAATGCATATTGAAGATTGGGATGGTGCATTAGAATCACTTCAACGTGTCAAGAAAGATTACAAGCTTACGCAGTACGCTGCAAACATCGAGAAAGAAATTGCTCGAGTTGAGGCTGCTATAAAGTAAATCACATGTCTTCTAAAGACAAAAACCTATCTGAATTTTCAGGGAAACTTCCTACACTTCCAAACGCGAAGATTGGTATTGTTGTTTCTGAGTGGAACGAAGCCGTAACAGGTGCTTTATTATCTGGAGCACTCAAAGTACTGGTCGAGGCGGGAATACCGGAATCTAATATCAAAACTATACAGGTTCCTGGTAGTTATGAGTTGATATTAGGAAGTCAGAAACTTGCTCAGATCGAAGATATAGATGCAGTCATATCAATTGGCTGTGTCATTCAAGGTGAAACACGTCATTTCGATTTCATTTGTCAGGCAGTAGCCACCGGCATAAGTGATGTAAACTTAAAGTTTGACAAGCCAGTCATATTTGGTGTACTTACAACAGACAACCAACAACAAGCCCTAGATCGCGCTGGTGGGAAACACGGCAACAAAGGGGAAGAAGCTGCGTATACGGCTTTGAGAATGGTTGAGGGAGTGATTATTTAATGTCGGAATGTCGGAAGGATTGAATGTCTGAATGATTGAGGGATTGAAGGATCATTTTCAATTCTCAACTATCAATTATCAATTACCCAGCTTCTTGTAAATTCTAAAACAACCCGTGAACCTCAGCATCGATCTTGCTGATAATCTTACCTAAATCTTCTTGACTTGTTTCGAATTCTAAATCATCAACGTCGATGATAAGTAGTTTGCCATCCGTATACGTTGATATCCAAGCCTCGTATCGCTCATTTAAACGTTTAAGGTAGTCAAGGCGGATAGAGTCTTCATACTCTCGGCCTCTTTTTTGAATACGATTTACTAGTGCAGAAATGCTTGCTCTCAGATAAATCATCAAGTCAGGTGGCTCAAGCATTGACTTAATACTAGAGAACAACGCTTGGTATGTATCAAAATCACGTGTACTCATTAAACCCATCGCGTGAAGGTTGGGTGCAAATATGTACGCGTCTTCGTAGATTGTTCGATCCTGGATTACCGTTTCGCCGCGAGAGCGGATGTTTTGTACGCCATTGAATCTGGTATTGAGGAAAAACACCTGAAGATTGAAAGACCAACGTTGCATATCTTCATAAAAGTCAGAGATATACGGATTGTTATCTAACGATTCAAAATGTGGTTCCCAGTTGTAATGTTTGGCAAGTAAATTTGTTAACGTTGACTTTCCTGCTCCGATGTTCCCGGCTATTGCAATGTGCATTTTCCTTCTCTGTTGACTTTAATGTGACTTTATTACTCCGTTCAAAGCTATTTAATAAAACCTTCTAAAACCAATAATTTCCCTTACTTCTTTTAAGGTCGCTTCTGCACTTGATTTTGCCTTTTCGGCACCCGCTTGAGTAACTTGCTGCAGGTAGCTTTTATCTTCTTTAATATCTTGAATACGTTCTCTTATCGGTGATATGAATTTTAATACATCTTCAGACAGCTGTTTCTTAAAGTCACCATAGCGAATTTCACATTTGTTGTACAACGCATCAAAATGATCCACTGTGTCTGTAGATGAAACCAGAGACATGATATCGAACAGATTCTGAATGGCTTCTGGTTTTTCTTGATTCATGGTTTCTGGGCCAGAATCAGTAACCGCACGCATAATTTTCTTGTGGGTGACTTTTTCTTCGTCATCAAAAAATATAGCATCTCCTTCCCCACCACTTTTGCTCATCTTACCATTGTTGGTCAATCCAGGTACCTTTACTAACTTTCCTGTTCTGCTGTATGCTTCAGGTTCGTTAAAACATTGAACACCATACATATGGTTAAATCTTTTGGCAAAATCTCTGGTCATCTCTAGATGCTGTTCTTGGTCTTTTCCGACAGGAACTACATCAGCTTTATGTATCAAAATATCTACTGCCATTAACACAGGGTATGTCAGCAATCCTGCATTTACATTATTGCGCTGCGTTTTCACCTTTTCTTTAAAAGACGCTGACCGCTCTAGCTCTCCCAAATACGCGTTCATGTTCATGTACGTATATAGCTCCGAAATTTGCGGAACATCGCTTTGGACAAACAGTGTACATTTTTCAGGGTCTAAGCCCATGGCCAAATACTCCGCCAACACTTGGTGCACATTACTATGTAAATCTGCTGGTGTTGGATGAGTGGTGAGTGAATGAATGTCAGCAATAAAAAAGAAAGCATTATGTGTTTCTTGCATTTGCAAAAAACTTTTAACGGCTCCAAAGTAATTACCCAAGTGTAACTTCCCTGTAGGTCGAATTCCGCTTACAACTGTCTTCATAACTGAGATTTTTCAGTGGCAAAAATACGACTTAGGTATAACCTAAAAGAATATGTGAATAAAAGCTATGCGATTTTAAATCAGACCCAAACTCCTCGCTTTTGAAACAAGTTCAGCAAGCCGACTAACCCCAAGTTTTACGTTCAAATTTCTTCTGTGAGAATTAACGGTATGTTTACTGATGAAAAGTTGCTCAGCAATAGAATCTGTGGTCATCCCTTTGGCAATTAGTTCTAAAATACCTAACTCACGTTTTGATAGATTGATCTTCTTTCCGTCTACCTCAACGCTGGGCTTAAAATCATTAACTATGGCTTCGAGTATTTCGGTTCCAAAATATTGCTGACCGCTAATGACAGACTCCAATGCAGTTTGCAAAATATCGAAGTCGGTATTTTTTAAGAGATAGCCATCAGCTCCAAGCTGCACAATGTTTTTAATGGATTTTACATCGTTGTGCATGGTTAACACAATAACCTTTGTATTGCTGTTGCTGCCTTTAATGCGTTGTGTGAGCTCCATGCCAGACATTTCAGGCATAGATAGATCCGTTAACACAATATCTACGTCATTATATTCTAAGAAGGTTAAAGCGTCTTTAGGGTTTGTAAACCCTCTTAGCACCGTTACACCTTCAATTTTTTCGAGCAGAATACTCAAGCCGTCTAAAACGATTTGGTGATCATCCACTAAAATTAGTTACTTATTTGGTTTGGCCACTTGGTTATGTTTTTTTTATGTAACTATTGGAAATTCTAAGATGACTGTAGTACCCGATTTTTCGTTACTGTCTATAGTAAAGCTCCCTCCTACGGTTTCAATACGTTTTCGAATATTGGGTATACCTAGCCCATGAGAGCGTTCAATATTTTCTTTATCAAAGCCGGATCCATTGTCTTCAACAATTAACCTAACTTTTCCATTCTCTTTTATCAAATGTACATCTATGATATCTGCAACGCCATGCTTTAGTGCGTTACTGACCAGTTCTTGTAAAATACGGTACAACACAATTTCTTGCTGACCTGAGAGTCGTTCGTCCATACCATGGGCAAATAGATTTATTTTAATCTTCCCGCTCGCCTCAATGGCCTTAATGAGATGCTCAATCGCATGCATCAAGCCGAATTTTGCTAAAGCTCCAGAGGCTAAATCGTGTGATATTTTTCGAACTTCAGATGCGGCTTCGTCAATTAATTTTTTTAGAACATCAAAACGAACTTTGGCAGATTCCTGTTTTTTCCCAAAGTGCTCTTCCATAGAACTAAAGTTAAGCTTAACCGCACTTAAGATACTGCCTAACCTATCATGCAACTCCGTTGCTATTCGGGTTCGTTCGTTAGATTGAGACTCGAGCATGATATCAATGTTTTGAATCTCTTGCGTCTTCAACATAGCGTCCACTTTTGGCGGTAAATCTGGCGATCTCGGATAGCTAATTTTCTGCTTTGGAATAACGACCAGATGATGAACAAGCTTATTAAACCGAGAACAACAGAGATAAAAATGATGAGCCGCTGGCTACCTTCCCTCGCCTGTATTTGGTTCAGTAATCTCAAGTTTTCTGCCTCCTTTTCAGCTATTTGATATTTGACTTCAAACTCCTCAAACGATTGTAAATGCGCCTGCTTTTTATTGTCTTTTACTTTCTCTACGTAGCGTTCATAAGCGTCTCCAACAATATCCGCTGGTTTGTTTTGATCACGCAAACTAATCGCTATGGCACCCAACGTAATTTCTTCTACGTCGCTTAAATCATAACGTTTAGACAATTGTAAAGCTGAATCCAAAAATGAAGATGAAAGTTCTGGGTTTTCTTGCTGCAAATCTTGTCCATAGTTCAAATAGATGGTGGCTAAAGAAACGTGTAGTTCTGCGCTACGAGCAAGACTTAAGGCTTTATTTAAGTAATACGTGCCGGTGTCTTTCGACCCAAAATCTCTGTTAAACAAACCATAGTTATTATATAGTGTAACAAGAAACCCACTGTTACTGGACTGCTTTGCATGATAGATAGCCTTTGCAAATCGCTCGTTGGCTACATCATATCGCTCGTGTTGAATATGGCAAATCGCACAGTTTGTTGCTGCTTTTGCCATCAACTCGTATTCGTTTTGCGTACTTAGCATACTATAGGCACTGTCGCAATACAACCGTGCTTTTTCAAAATTTCGCGTGCACATATATGCTGTGCTTATGCTACTAAAAGATTTGCCGATGAGTGTTGTATCCTTTAACGTATAACTGATACTTAAGGCACTTCTAAACATCCAGATAGAACTATCGCAGGTACCTCTTTCGTAATACACGCGGCCCAACACCAATTGGGCTCGAGCTTGGCTCCTTAAATCATTATTTAATTCGGCTTGGTTTAAAACTGACTCACTTAATAATTTAGCTGAATCAAGGTCGACTTTTAAATATTTTCTGGCTACGTCGTTTATCGAATCTAGGTGGGTCAGAACTAGTTTGCCTGGTTCGCTTTCTGTTTGAACACATCCATGTGTACAAACGAGCATGACAAACAACATTGCCATCCAAATAGTAGCCTTTAAGTTCAAATACACACGCTCTTGCAGCACAGTCACTTTTAAAACTGCAATATATTATTTAGAAGGTATAGAAGGGTAAAAAAGAGAGACAAGGAAGCTATTCCAATAGCACTGACTAGTCACATATGACTACAATACGAACGCGCCATTTTTATGTGTATTGTAACAACCCAAATCAGAGTTAACATATTTCATATTGGACGCATTTAAAGAGTCTAGATTGTCTAATACATCTTGAAAGGTGTTGGCAGTTTTTGTGGCATATTCAAAATCTAAAGCACCAGAACTAATATTTAAATGTTTCATCGCTCGTGGGTTAAAACCTAGCGACAAGACAGCAGCCTTGGTTATTACATTTTGTTTCTCAAACTTACTAGTTGCAACAGACGTTTTCTCGATTTGGCCTTTGGTTTCACAATCACTTACCAGAAAAAACACGCGGTCATCGGCATCAAAAACAGACAAACATTCAATCAAATCTTGTTTTGTAAAAACCTCATTACCAGACAACAACAACGACTTATTGCGCCTTCTTCGCTTAAACGGATTAAAACGACTACGTTCTACATAAGACAAGCCAGAAATACTAATAAAATATAAACCATTGCTTCTCGTATTTTCTTTTAACTCTAACAACTGTTGTTTGATATGCTTGGCTCCAATCGGTGTTTTTGAGCTTAAGACTAATTCAGAATCATATCCCTTTTGTTTGGCAAACAGATGGAAGTAATCGGCATCTTTTTCTCCATCAAATTGTACCTCATCACTCAAAGTATTGGTGATTCCAAAATGTACAGCAGTTTTATTTGGCCATTTTTCTTGACTCATTTCCGTGGTTGTAGTAAATCTAGGTACTGATTTCTATTTCAGAAATCAACGATTGTTTAACGCAAAACACGATTTATTACAAATAGAAAACATCACCACTTGTAGTGAATTTATAGATATGGTAAAATATCAGTTGAATTTATACCTCTTCGAATTGCTGACTCATCAGAAGTTTATAGTAAGCTCCTTTTTGGTCAACCAACTGGTCATGCGATCCTTTTTCTAGCACTTTTCCTTTCTCTAAAACAAGAATCGTATCTGCATTGCGGATCGTACTTAATCTGTGGGCAATCACAATAGATGTACGTCCATGCATAAGCTTCGTTATGGCTTCTTGTATTAGTGCCTCGGTTTCAGAGTCAACAGACGAAGTAGCTTCATCTAGGATTAGAATTTTGGGATTGAAAGCCAATGCGCGTGCGAAAGAAATTAACTGGCGTTGCCCAACCGATAAAGAACTTCCACGTTCCATAACATTGTAGTCGTACCCACCTTCCATACGTTGTATAAAATCATGAGCCCCAATCTGTTTTGCCGCTTCCAACATGTCGGTGTTAGAGATGCGATCTTCAACCAATCGAATGTTTTCTTCTACCGTACCCGAAAACAAAAACACATCTTGCAGAACAAATGCAATTTGGCTTCTTAAGCTCGCCAACTCCCACTTTTTTATATCTACATCATCCACGCTAATCACCCCAGACTGATAATCGTAAAACTTAGTCAATAAGTTTACCAAAGTTGACTTACCTGAACCGGTGGCGCCTACGATTGCCAGTGTTTTCCCAGGCTCTACATCAAATGAAATGTTATGTATTATTTGCTCTTCGGGTATATAGCCAAAAGAAACATTGTCGAATTTAACGTTTCCTATTACTTCAGCTTGATGCGTTCCGTTTTCCTCGATATACGTTGGATCATCAATTAGTGCAAATATTCTTTCTGAAGCGACCATGCCCATCTGCATTGTGTTAAACCTATCTGCAATCATTCTGATAGGTCTAAAAAACATGTTTAAGTACAAAATGAAGGATACCATCACACCCGGCGTAATGCTTCCACTAAGTGCATTCCGTGACCCGTACCAAACCATTAACCCAATAGATGTGGCGGTTATAATTTCAACAATCGGAAAGAAAATAGCATAGTGAAAAATTGATTTCTTATTGGCTTCAAGATGCAGTCGATTGATTTCTTTAAACTTCTTTATTTCCGCCGCCTCGCGGTTAAAAATTTGCACTACACTCATTCCTGTTATGTGCTCCTGAACAAATGAATTTAAGCGGGATATCTGTGTACGCACTTGCTGAAATGCGCTTTTTACGCCTTTGCGAAACTGATTGGACGCATAGATCAACAACGGCAATACGGCTAAACATATTAAGGTCAGTTTCCAATCGGTGTAAAACATCAAAAATGTTATCACAAACAAGGTTAGAAAATCACCAGAAATGGTTATGATGCCTTGAGAAAAGATATTGGCAACTGTTTCAATATCTGAAACGCTTCTTGTAACCATGGTTCCAATTGGCGTTTTGTCGTAGAATTTCACCTTTAGGCTGGTTAAGTGTTTAAACACACGTACCCGCAACGCGCTTATGACCTCTTGGCCCAACCAATTGGTTAAATAGGTATTCACAAACATGATTAATGTTTGCAAAATGAGTAGGCTAATTAATAAGATTAACATACGCGTTAACCCTTCCAGGTCGCCATTGGCAATATACTTATCCAATGAAAGACGAATCAATACCGGCTGCAACGGCATTAAAACCGCTAAAGAAATGGTAGTGAACACAGCAATCAACCCATATTTTTTATATGGTGTTGCTAACAAAACAATACGTCTCAACAACTTGAGATCGAACGCATTGCCCGTTTTATCATTACTGTTAGTACTCACTTAATTTAAATTTTCTTCCAGTCAGTTTTATTGTACGCAACATGTTCTAAAAACAAGCCTTGTGCAGGAACCGAATACCCTGCCCGCTGTCTATTCTGAGAAACGATTATATCTTCAAACTCCTGAAGTGATATTTTGTTTTCTCCAACTTCTAATAAAGTCCCAACAATGGCCCTCACCATATTTCGTAAAAAGCGATTTGCCGTTATGGTTAAAACCAACATCGACTTGTCTTGGGTCCATTCTGCTTGTGTTACGTCACAAATATTCGTTTTATTTTGTGTATGGCTTTTACAAAACGCACCAAACTCTTTATGGGTCTTAAGTATAGTGCAAGCTTTGTTCATTAAATCAACGTCTAAACCTCGGTAAAAGACCATCGAATAACTTCGGCCAAATGGATCTTTGACCTTCGAAATGTGATACTTGTATGTTCTTGCCGTTGCGGCAAATCTTGCGTTAAAATTATCTGGCACATGGTAAATAGCGTCTATTCCAATATCTTTTGGTAAAACATTATTCAACCTAAATACGAAATCATCCGACAACTCACCATCGTAATCAAAATGGGCAATAAAGTGTTTGGCGTGTACACCAGTATCTGTTCTCCCACAACCTGTAATGGCGGTTTTTTTTCGGAGAAGTTTGTGCAACCCCTCCTGAATTACTTCTTGAACCGTTACGACATTGTTTTGAAATTGCCAACCGTGGTAATTCCCACCGTCATATTTGAGTTCTAACGCAATGCGCATTTGATTTAAAGCTTTTCGAAAATAACAGCTTTACCCTGACCAACACCAACACACATGGTTGCTAAACCGTAACGTACATCGCGTTTTTGCATTTCATGCAGCAACGTTGTAGATATACGTGCACCACTGGCACCTAATGGATGGCCTATGGCTATGGATCCACCATTAACATTAACAATATCCATGTTTACGTCTAACTCACGTGCGCAGGCAATAGCTTGAGCCGCAAATGCCTCGTTCAATTCAATTAAACCAATGTCTTGCATGGTTAAACCAGCACGTTTCAGTGCTTTTTGTGTTGCCGATACCGGACCTATACCCATTATGTCTGGGTGTACGCCTGTTTCAGCTTCTGCAACAACCCTTGCGATAGGCTTTAAATTCATAGATTTGACCGCTTCTTCGGAAGCCATCAACAACATCGCAGCCCCATCATTAATTCCAGATGAATTACCGGCTGTTACCGTTCCTCCTTGACGGAAAGCAGGCCTTAAAGTCGATAATTTTTCAATGGAGCTTAATCTTGGATGCTCGTCTTTATTAAAGATAATCGGGTCTTTTTTACGTTGAGGAATAGACACCTCAGTAAGTTCTTCTTTAAACTTGCCAGCTTTGTGGGCGGTATCATATTTAACTTGAGTTTCGTGTGAGAATCTATCTTGAGCCTCTCTTGTAATTTTCCAACGTTCAGCAACGTTTTCGGCTGTTTCGCCCATCGCAAATGGATGGTATTCTTTAGCCAGTTTGGGGTTTGTGAATCTCCACCCAATCGACGTATCGTATATTTCTGGTTTGCGGGAAAAAGCAGTTTCTGCTTTTGCCATAACAAAAGGTGCTCGGGTCATGCTTTCTACACCACCGGCCAAATACAAATCACCATAGCCAACCATTAAACTTTTAGCCGCATCACCAATGGCTTGCAATCCGCTTGCGCAAAGTCTGTTAACAGTAACACCCGGTACCGTAATCGGAAGACCAGCCATTAATACCGCCATTCGCGCCACGTCGCGATTGTCTTCACCTGCTTGATTTGCAGCCCCCATTATTACATCCTCAACGCGACTAAAATCTACCGACGCATTACGGTTTACAATGGATTTAATTACAATGGCCGCCAAGTCGTCTGGGCGAATACTGGCTAAACTACCTCCAAATTTTCCGACTGGTGTGCGAACCGCATCAATGACGTAAGCTGTTTTCATATTGCAATTTTTGAGGGTGCAAAGGTATTGATAATGGCTTAATTTTGTCCATATGATTCAACGATTGCAAAGCCTCTATTTGATAGCCATAACCATAATAAGTAGTTTACTTCTTTTTGGTGATATCCCTTTCTATGCTGAAACTGGCAAACCCAGTGTAACTAATGAAAGCACTGGTGATACAACAGCTTATGCTACCACTACCATCACGGTAGACTACAATTCTACAGATACAGAAGAAGGTAAAATCGGGACGAACCATACAATTATTTACTTCCTTGGAGGTATTGCATTGCTTTCTTTAATCACCATATTTTTATTTAAAAAGAGAAAACTACAACAGCGGTTAGTCTTTGGGATAATAGCCATGAATGTAGTGGTGCTTGTTTCGATGTATTTACTCAGTTTTGGTAACGCCTATACCGATATAGATACCCAACAGGCTGTATTGAATGGTGCCGGAATACCTTTGGCTATTTTCGTTTTTGCACTCTTGGCCTATCACAGGATTGGTAAAGATGAAAAACTCGTACGTTCATTAGATCGTATTCGTTAGTGCAAAACTTATTACACATACAAAACCTAAACATATCCTTCCCATCTGAAAGGGGTTCAGAACAGGTAGTGAACGACTTTAGCTTGACCTTACAACCAGGTCAAATTATCGGCATTGTTGGCGAATCTGGTTCCGGCAAAAGTGTTAGTGTTTTGAGCCTTACTCGACTCATTTCGAATGCTATTTGTACTGCCGATAAAATGTCTTTCACCTCAGAAAATGGGTTTGAATTAGACCTTTTACATTCGGATGATGCCCATTTAGAAACCATCCGTGGTAATGAAATATCATATATATTTCAAGAGCCTATGACCGCCCTACATCCGCTATTTACATGCGGACAGCAGGTAGTTGAAGCAATAATGCAACATCAGCCAAGTAGTAAAAATAAAGCCAAGAAAAAGGCACTTGACTTGCTTGTAGAAATGCAACTTCCGGAGCCCGAAAAACTATTTAAGCGTTATCCTCACCAACTGTCGGGCGGGCAAAGACAGCGAGTAATGATTGCCATAGCGCTAGCCAACGACCCATCAATTCTTATCGCTGATGAACCAACAACGGCACTCGACAGTGTGTTGCAGAAAGCCTTAACTCAGCATATGGTGGAAAGCTGTAAAAAACGGAACACAGGACTCGTATTAATCTCCCATGATTTACAATTGGTAAAGGATTTTACCGACGAAATTATCGTTATGTATAAGGGAGACATCATAGAAACGGGTTCCACAGCTCAGGTGGTTAACAATCCGCAGAGTGTATATACCAAAAGCTTGTTACAATGTCAGCCGAAATTTTCAAACCGGTCTACAGTCTTACCAACCATTCACGAACTTGCCGACTATATAGACGGAGCGTTTGTTGCTAAACCATTTAAAAATCAGAGCTTTACATTCCAAAAAATCGATGAAGCTCCCTACATTGAAATCCAAAACATATCTAAATCGTTTCCGAATGGCAAAACGGTAACAAAAGCGTTAAGCGATGTAAGTTTTGCTATACACAAAGGGGAAACATTAGGATTAATTGGGGAATCGGGTTGCGGGAAATCAACACTTTCTAAAATAATCATACAACTACTGGAGGCAGACAGTGGGAATATCACTTTTCAAGGCAAGCCAGCAAACACAGATCGGAAAGCGTTTGCAAAAAAAGTGCAAATGATTTTTCAAGATCCTTATGCTTCGCTTAATCCGGCCATGAAGGTTGGTGATATAATTTCGGAACCAATTCGGGTTCATAAGCTTGCTCAAGGCAAACAAGCAATACAAGAAAAAGTACATGCGCTTTTACTGGAAGTTGGGCTGCAAGAGAAGGATTATGCTAAATATCCGCATGAGTTTTCTGGTGGGCAACGACAACGTGTAAGCATTGCACGTGCATTAGCTGTAGAACCAGATTTAATTATATGCGACGAGTCGGTATCTGCTTTGGATATATCCGTACAGGCTCAAATACTTAATTTGTTTAACCAGCTTAAGGTGAATAGACAGTTAACCTATATGTTTATCAGCCATGACTTAAACGTGGTCAGTTACATCTGCGACCGAATTGTTGTGATGCAGGAAGGCAAAGTTGTTGAACTCAGTGATACAGAGTCGCTTGTTAAAAATCCAAAAGAAAAGTATACCAAAAAGTTGCTGCACGCTTAGGTGGCTTTTTACAATGAACAAATTCTAAGTTCAGCTGTCTAATAGATAGTCAACTATCTCTAGAAGACGTTTTTATTCCTAGAGAACCTTATTGACATCAGGGCACTACAATGCTAACCCTACATTACCAAACCATTAAACCTTACCTAACCATTCACACCTTCAGATTAACCTCTGAAAATCACTTAACTTCGCAACGATTTGAAAAAGAAGAAAAAAATAAACAAATCCGGGCCAAAAAAACTACCCGGTAAATACAGACAATTACTTGATTTTTTTCGCGGAAACCCTCGAAAATCATACAACTACAAACAAATTACGCATCAGCTCGGGCTAACATCCAATGAACAAAAAGATGATGTGATAAAGATTCTCCAGGTTATGGAGAAGGAAGAAATTATCGAAGCCATTGATAGAGGCAAGTACCGTTACATACCTGACTATAGCCTATTTACGGGCATAGTTGAATTTACCCAACGCGGCGCAGCCTTTGTACTGGTTGATGAACTTGATGAAGACATATACATCAGTAAGTCGTTAACTGGCATGGCCTTAAACGGTGATACGGTAACCGTTGAGTTAATCAGACAGAAGAAAGGAAGCAGACTTGAAGGGAAAATAATTGAGGTTGTTGATCGAGCTCGAACTCAGTTTGTTGGTACCGTTCAGCGGATGAAAAAATTCGCTTTTGTCATTCCTGATAACAGTAGAATACACGTTGATTTTTTCGTATCCATGGAGGATATGAACAAAGCTAAAGATGGAGACAAGGTGTTGGTAGATCTTATTGATTGGCCACTTAGCACACCTAACCCATACGGTAGAGTTGCCAAAATATTAGGTAAAGCAGGCGAGCACAATACCGAAATGCACGCCATTGTTGCTGAGTTTGGATTTAAAACCGAATTTGAGCAGAATGTTTTGGATGATGCCGAAGGCTTCCCAGATAAAATATCGAAAGAAGAAATACAAAAGCGTAAGGATTTACGTGACACCCTAACCATTACAATCGACCCAGTTGATGCCAAAGACTTTGACGATGCCATTTCTTATAAGAAACTGGAAAATGGCAACCACGAAATTGGCGTGCATATTGCAGATGTGAGTCATTATGTAAGACCAAACTCTGCATTAGATGACGAAGCATTTGATCGTGCGACTTCTGTATACTTGGTTGACCGTACGATTCCGATGTTACCCGAGCGTATTTCCAACCATTTATGTTCTTTAAAACCCAATGTTGACCGATTGGCTTTTGCCGTCATTTTTGAATTGAACAACAATGCCGACATCGTGAACTACTGGGTGGGCAAAACTGTGATTCACTCTGATAGACGATTTAGCTATGAAGAAGCACAAGAAGTTATTGAAGGGAAATCGAAAGAGCTTAAAACAGAAATCCAACAATTAAATACACTTGCACACAAACTGCGGAACCAACGTTATAAAAATGGAGCGATATCTTTTGAAAGCGATGAGTTTCGATTTGTTTTAGACGATCAAGGCAAGCCCATTGAAGTCATTAAAAAGGTACGTGTGGATGCACACAAAATGATAGAGGATTACATGTTATTGGCTAATAAAACAATTGCCAAGCACGTATATACCAAGATAAAAAAGGTGCTACCCTACAGGGTTCATGACTCGCCCAATATCGAAAAAATGGCCTTCTTCATTCAAACAGCAAAAAAATTCGGCTATCTAATCGATACAAAAAGTAACGAATCAATTAGCGCTACAATCAATAACATGGTAGAAAAGTCGGAAGGGAAAGTGGAAGCAAATATTCTCCACCCGTTGGCGATAAGAAGTATGGAAAAAGCGGTGTATACCACAAAGGATACCTACCACTTTGGCTTAAACTTTAGTTACTATACGCACTTTACCAGCCCGATACGACGCTACCCTGACCTAATTGTGCATCGTTTACTTTTTGATTATTTGAATAACAAGTCCGCCCCAAAAGTTGATGATATTGAGAAGGCATGTAAGCATAGTTCACAAATGGAACAAAAAGCTACTCAAGCCGAAAGAGCTTCTTCGAAATACAAACAGATAGAGTATTTATCAGAATACGTTGGTGAAGTATTTGACGGTGTCATTTCAGGAGTAACCGAATGGGGAATTTTTGTTGAACTGAAAGACAACCATTGTGAAGGAATGGTTCGGATTAGCGATATGAAGGGCGACTTCTACGAATTTTACGAAAAAGATTTGTCTGTTGTAGGCCGCCGAACAGGTAAAAGATTGACGTTTGGAGACGATGTGAAGATTCGTATCAAGAAAACAAATATGAACAAACGTACGGCAGACTTTAGCTTGATTCTAAGATGACGACCTATACAAACTTCCTAAAGCAATATCTGGACTATGTGCAAGACAACCCTTTTAAAGGAGCACCAGATGAACTATATGACCCTGCGAATTACATCTTACAATTAGGTGGCAAACGCGTAAGACCCTTGTTGGTATTACTGGGGTACAATCTTATTGCTAACGATGTAACTAAGGCACTTCCATTAGCCAATGCGGTTGAAGTGTTTCACAATTTCACGTTGATGCACGACGACATTATGGATAATGCCGACGTTAGAAGAGGAGAGCCAACGGTTCATGTTAAGTGGAACCCCAACATTGCTATATTAAGTGGAGACTTGATGTTGGTGAAAGCATACCAAGTTTTAAATAATCTAAACACTGATTTAGAAACAAAAAACCAGATTATCGATGGTTTTGGTAAAATGGCAGAAGCCGTTTGTGTTGGGCAGCAGTTTGACATGAATTTTGAGACACAAGAATCTGTAACCGAATCAGATTACCTCTCCATGATTGAAGGCAAAACCTCCGTATTGTTAGCTTATAGCTTAGAAGCTGGCGGACAATTGGCTGGAGCCGAAAAAATGATTACCGATGCCCTGTACCAATATGGCTTAAATATCGGCTTGGCGTTTCAGGTAATGGACGACTACTTAGATACGTTCGGAGATCAGGCAAGTTTTGGTAAACGCATTGGAGGTGATATCCTGGAAAACAAAAAGACCCTTTTATGGATTGAAGCAAGAAAACGCGCAAATCCCAATCAATTGAAGACGTTAAACCAATGGTATGAACAAACTATTGACAGTCAGGAAAAAATTGATGCGGTAACCTTACTATTTAGAACGTTGGAGGTCGACAAATATGCCGAACACATAATGAATCAGTTTTCAGTAAAGGCGTCTAAATACCTTGATTTAATTCGAGAGCATCACAATACAGAAATGATAGAATCGCTTGCATCAGATTTGATGAAGCGCAGTAAATAGTACAGTTTGAGTCAGCCTTTCATTTTTATTGAACACCACAGCAAGAACCCCTTTTTCAATCTTGCTGCAGAATCTTACTTATTACATGAGTTTGATGAAAACATAATCTTCCTTTATGTTAACGAACCTGCAGTAGTAGTTGGCAAACATCAGAACGCATTTGAAGAATGTCAGGTGGAATACTGCAAAGAAAACGGCATCCATGTAGCACGCAGACTAAGTGGCGGCGGTACTGTTTTTCATGGCCCAGGTAATCTTAATTTTTGTTTCATAAAAAATGGCACCGATGCGTCAAAATTGATTGACTTCAAGAGGCACCTAGAACCGGTCATTCAATTTCTTCATTCTATCGGAATACCAGCCGAGTACAGTGGCCGAAATGACATTTTAGTTGATGGATATAAAATATCTGGAAATGCCGAACATGTGTACAGTAAAAAGAAACGTGTTATTCATCATGGCACTTTGCTGTATGATGCAGACCTTGACTCTCTTCGATCCTCAATCGCACCAAAAGACCATATTACATTCGAAACACATGCGGTAAAATCCGTAAGAAGTAAGGTCAAAAATATAACGGCTTTTCTCATACAACCCTTTGATTTTAAATCTTTTAACGATCAGTTACGCCGTTTTTTGAGTGCGCACTATGCGGCAAATACGTACAAACTAAACACGGCTGATTTGGACGCGATTAACGCATTGATTGATACAAAGTTTGGAACCTGGGATTGGAACCTCGGGTATTCTCCAAAATTTACGTCAATTGTAAATCTATCAGATCAGGATAGTTTAAAATTGACCGTCCAGAAAGGTATAATTACGTCTGCGTCTAGCGCTTCTCAACAAGATAGCATTACATCACTGCTGATTGGTAAACCATTTACCAAGGAAACATTTGCCTTAACAGGCTTCGATGTGGTGATTTAAAACTGAGACTGCAAGCCAATATGCACGCCTGAATAGGTAAATGCATCATCTGCATTGAAGTTGATTTGTTGGCCTATAAGGATTCCGCAACTTATGTAATAAGGCTTTTTGACTGACGGGCGAATTTCGGCCGAAACGGTGGATTCAAACCTCAATCTAGGTGTGTACTCGGCACGGAACCATTCAAAAGTTAGTTCGCCGTCATACTGCTTAACTTCAGACAAAACAGATTCACCTTCCACGAGCCTATTTAACTTACCCGTATAGGAAGATTTTTGTATTCCTGCCCGAAGCGGAATTAATGTTCCGGTACTTAACGATGTATTTACGGAAAAGTGGTCATTTAAAATGATGCGATAAAAAGCATATGGGCTAACGTTTAGGTAATCGTTTAATTCTGAATAGGCGTCCGCTTGAAAGGCGTACGTTCGTCTTACCGTTCCTGTTTTTTGATTGACTACCGTTTCTTCTTCTAGATTTTCTTTTGTTCCTATAAACAAAGTGCGATGTTGAAACTGGCCCGCCACTTTAGCGCCTAGGTACAATTCTCTTCTAAGGTTTTTGGACTGCTTTATGCGTCTTAGCCCTTGCATATCGTAGTTACGTATTTGCCTTGAGTTAGAATACCATTTACCGTTTGAATACATACCAAAATCAATAGGTTCGGACACTATTTGATGTATATATTCTGCTGAGTTTGTGGCAACATTCTCGGTTGTATAGCTTCCATATCCCATGCCAACTTCCGTTCGATTATTTCTCATTTGACCGAACAGCTGAGTTGCGGTCAGCAAGAATAAACAGGTTAGTTGAAGCTTCATATTATGCAAATGGATACTTTTGAAACGGTAATTCTGAAAATTAATTATTTCTTGCATTAGGATATGACAAAAGCACAGAAAGTTGAGGAAATAATATCAATTTTAGACGAACTATTTCCAAACCCTCCAATTCCCTTACAACATAAAGACGCATATACCCTGCTAATCGCTGTATTGCTTTCAGCGCAATGTACAGATGAGCGTGTAAACCAAATTACACCAAAATTATTTGAGCGGGCCAACAACCCATACGATATGGTGAAGTTGAGCGTGGAAGAGATAAGAGAAATCATCAAGCCTTGTGGACTGTCTCCTATGAAATCGAAGGGCATATACGGCTTGAGTCAAATGATTATTGAATTTCACGATGGTAAAGTTCCGGCGTCATTTGAAGCCCTAGAAGCTATGCCTGCCGTGGGTCATAAAACCGCTTCTGTAGTGATGTCTCAGGCATTTGGCGTCCCTGCTTTTCCTGTTGATACACATATACACCGTCTTGCATATAGATGGGGATTAAGCACAGGAAAAAACGTTGAACAGACAGAAAAAGACCTTAAGCGTTTGATACCCAAGGAGATTTGGAATGACATCCATTTGCAGATTATCTATTTCGGGCGGGCGTATTGTCCGGCGCGAGGTCACAACATTTCAGCCTGTCCTATATGCCGTATTCACGGTCGAAAAAACATGAAACGGTAGATCAAAAAAATCTTTGAGAAACACAGTTAATTGCAAACCTCTTCTATCTTTGAGTGTTATAAATATTATGAAAAAAGTAATACTCATTTCCCTTTTCGGTTTACTCATAGCAGCTTGTAATCCAAGTTCCAATTCACGTTCTGAATCTAGCAAAACTGAAGAAACAACTGTAGATAGTGTTCAATTTTACGAATACCAACGTGCCTTCACAAAGCTCACATGGACGGCGTATAAAACAACAGCCAAAGTTGGTGTAAGTGGTTCGTTCGATGAATTTAATGTTAACCCAGGGGTTAGCTACGGCACTGTAACAGCATTGCTGGACCAACTTGAGTTTTCTATACCCGTCTCTACAACGAATTCACAAAACGAAGAAAGGGATGGTAAAATCGCCGCAACGTTTTTTGGATCTATGATGAACACCGAAAACATTACAGGGAAGTTCACCAGTGTTGCTGGAAACGACACAAGCGGTTCTATTCGAATAGAAATCTCTATGAACGACATTGCCTACGAAGTTGACGGAGCATACGCTGTAGAAGGAAATAAAGTAACCATCAACACAAGTATTCACTTGGGTGATTGGAAAGCAGAACCAAGCGTAAGCGCTTTAAATAAGGTGTGTGATGATTTACATAAAGGCGAAGATGGAATTTCTAAGCTTTGGCCAGAAGTTGATATTGTGATTGAAACAAGCCTGAAGCCAGTTTCAAACGCATCTTAAGGGTTATAGTAGCGCATCTAAACCTAGCCCTTCTCTAATGACATACGGTACTTTTTCCGTGCAGTCTACCACTGTACTCCCTTGATTGCGCCCAACTCCACCATCAACTACGTAATGTACTTGATGTTTCCACACCTCATAAATCTCAGAAGGATCAGTGATGTAGTCTAGTATTTCATCTTCGGAGTGAATTGAACTCGATACGATTGGGTTGCCAAGTTCGACAACTAGGGCATGTACTATCTCAGAATCTGGTACACGAATTCCGACAGTTCTTTTATTTGATTTGAAGCGTTTAGACACCTCGTTGGTTGCTGTTAAAATAAAGGTGTATGGTCCAGGCAACACCCTTTTCATCAGTTTAAAGACAGGATTTGACAGTGGCTTACAGTACGTAGCTAAATCTGTTAAGTCCTTACACAATAAAGATAAATTGGCTTTGTTTGGCTTTTTACCAAGAAGTTTACACAACGTATCAATAGATTTCTTGTTGTATAAATCACAGGATACGGCATATATCGTATCTGTTGGGATAATGACAATTTTACCGTCTTTGTATGCTTCAGCAAGTTGCTTTATACGCCTTTTATCAGGCGTTTCTTGATGAAGTTCTACGAATTCGGCTGGCATATATGATTAAGCTAACACCTCAGAAACAGCATCTGCTGCCTCTTGAAGTAGGATGGCAGAGCGCACTTCTAACCCACTTTCGTCGATTATTTTTTTAGCTTCTACTGCGTTAGTTCCTTGTAGTCTTACAATAATAGGTACAGGAATGTTTCCAATATTTTGATATGCATCCACAACACCTTGCGCAACTCTGTCACACCTAACGATTCCGCCAAAAATGTTGATTAAAATCGCCTTCACATTTGGATCTTTCAAGATAATACGGAAACCTGCTTCAACTGTTTCAGCGCTTGCTGTTCCTCCAACATCCAAAAAGTTAGCTGGCTCTCCCCCACTAAGTTTGATAATATCCATGGTAGCCATTGCTAAACCTGCACCGTTTACCATGCAACCCACGTTTCCGTCTAAGTTTACATAGTTTAAGTTAAATTTCTTAGCCTCAACTTCAGTAGGATCTTCTTCGCTCTCATCTCTTAAAGCAGCATGATCTTTATGTCTGTAAAGCGCGTTATCGTCTAAATCAACTTTTGCATCTACTGCTATGATTTTGTCGTCGGATGTTTTTAACACAGGGTTAATTTCAAACATTGACGAATCTGTGTCTACATAAGCATTGTATAGTGCATTAACGAATTTCACCATGCCTTTCATAGCTACACCAGTTAAGCCCAGGTTGAATGCAATTTTACGTGCCTGAAATGGAAGCAATCCTGTAGCAGGATTAATCCATTCTTTCCATATTTTTTCTGGATGCGTCTCTGCAACCTCTTCTATGTCCATTCCACCTTCAGTGGTATAAATGATTACATTTTTACCTAAAGCTCTGTCAAGTAAAACGCTCATGTAATATTCCTTTGGTTCTGATGCTCCTGGATAATACACATCCTGAGCAATTAGAACTTTATTCACTTTCTTGCCTTCAGGTCCGGTTTGAGGCGTAACCAATTGCATGCCCAATATGTCATTAACGCGCTGTTTTGCTTCGTCCATATCTTTGGCAAGCTTAACTCCGCCACCTTTTCCACGACCACCAGCATGGATTTGTGCTTTAACTACAACCCAATCTGTTCCGGTGTCTTCTTTTAATTGCTTTACGCTTGACTCAGTCAATGCATTATCGTCAACGACAACACCTTCTTGAATGGCAACTCCGTAAGATTTAAGAATTTGTTTTGCTTGATACTCGTGAATATTCATGCTTTCTAATTTGACGGCAAAAATAAGATTTATACCTCCTGTAAGACGTTAATTTTAATACTTTTTTCAACGTTCAGTTCACTTCAATTTTCCCATATTGGGAGCATTTTGTCTTATATGTGGAAATATGACATTTAAAACGTTGTTTTTAAGGTGTTGTTTTCTACTTTTGTTCCGATGAAAATTACTACTACTACTATAACTATGCTCCTATGCTATGCCTTTTCTTTCGGGCAAAGCATACCCAAAGCAGCCTCCGCGAACTGGCAGAGTCTGGCAAGTCATCAAAAAATTCAACAAAAAAATGTAATCAATATCAAGCGGTTAGGCGCTGATATAACTGGGGAAACCCCTTGCGACAAGTTTGTTAAACTAGCAATCGAAAACTCTCGACAAACTGGTGCCATCATATACTTCCCAAAAGGAATCTATTTACTCCATGAGTCGATTGAACTTAAGTCAGATCAATACCTCGCAGGAGACGGTAGTAATCAAACGATATTAAAATTTGACCTTGGTGGAAGTGGACATTTAATTTATTCACGTGGGAACACATTTGCCAAATGGACAGAAGTGTTGCAGCAAGCGCATAAGGATGAACTAACAGTAGTAAGTAAAAATGAATATTTGTCTGCAGGCGATATGGTACGTATACGCATCATCGATAAAACAAGAACAACCTCGGAATGGGCAAATGGGTCAATCGGCCAGATGACCAAGGTACGATCCATAACAGACGGGATTATTGAATTGGAAGACCCTTTAAGGCTTGACCTCGATTCTATTTACCAACCTCAACTCATCAAAGTAAACCCGCAAAGCAACTTAGGCGTACTTAATATGAAAATCGTACGCTTAGACCAAACGGCAGGTCAAACAGACAACATTCGCTTTGAATACACAGAAAATGCATTAGTTAGCGGCGTGCATTCCGATTCGTGTAACTACGCCCATGTAAACAACATATATAGCTATAAAAATCGTGTGGAAGGATCATACTTCACCAATGCATTTAATCACGGCGGTGGAGGAAAAGCATATGGTGTAGTATTGGCGTTTACTTCAAGACAATGTGTTGTCGAAAACAACATTTTTAAAAGACTACGACATTCTATACTCTTCCAAGCCGGCTCTAACGGAAACATAGTGGGTTACAATTATTCGCACGACGCATACTGGACCGGTGTTTTTAGTCCATCTGATTTTAGCGGTGACGTGGTGATGCATGGCAACTACCCTTTCCTAAACTTAATTGAAGGCAACATCATTCAAAACCTAGTTATTGACAACTCTCATGGTATAAACGGACCGGGAAATGTTTTTCTACGCAACCGAATACAAAATGCTGGAATATTTATGAATTGCAGCCCAGCAACAGACAATCAAGCCTTTATTGGCAATGAAATTACCGGGACTGGTACATCTTCAAATGGATTGGTTCCTTTCCCAAAAGGGCTGTATTCATTGTGTGGTCGCGGGCATTATGAATATGCGAATAACCAAAACGGTAAAATGATTCCGTCTGGAGTGAGTAGTTTAATCTCCTCTTTATATTTCAGTAAAGAACCGTTCTTTTTACAAAACAGCAATTTCCCACCGATTGGATATCCAAACACAACTAAACAAAGTACGATACCTGCACTGGTTAGGTCTGAAAGTGCTAAAAAAACAGTTGACTACCCATTTGATGTAGACCTAGGGCCTAAATTCAATCAAATGAACGTACGCAAAATAGATCTTGGGATACTGGTGACTTGGCAAACAAATCTGATAAGTGAATGTGAACAGTACACCGTTCACCGTCAAGAAGACAACAAAGAGCCTAAGCAAATTGCGGTTATCCAATGCGACAACAATTCAGGCACAGCGTACAATCACAAGGATTATCACTACAACACAAAGTCCACTTTTGTTAAGTATTATGTGGTTTATCACGATTATTTTGGAGAAAAAGTTGTGTCTAATGAGGTACAAATTCAGCTTAACGGAGGCAACGTTGGTGTACGCACCGACGGACAAGGAACACTTTTCTTCCCACGTGCTGTTACTGCCTGTAAGGTGTTAGACCTAAGCGGAAACATCGTACATACGCAGAGCGTTTCACATAAAATTGAAGAATTGCCCGACCACATCACCAATGGAGTTTATGTTGTGGAGTACAGCGGAAACCGTATACACAATCGGAGTAAAATTCAAGTGGTGCGTTAAATTACTTCTGGGCTTTTTTATACAACCAACCCGCAACAAACATAAACGCGATGTTGGGCGTCCATATAGCCACTACCGGGTGCATAGCCCCTTTACTTCCAATTGAACTAAAGAATTGTATTACAAACAGGTAGAAAAAACTGATTAATATACCCTTAGCTAAGTTTTTACCAACCCCTCTCCTCACTTTCGCAGACGACACACAGACGCCTATAAACGTAAGTATTAGCATAGAAAACGGGCTTGCATAACGTCTTTGTTTTTCAGTTTTATAAAAGAAAGCATCCGAGGTACCCCGCATTTTTTCTAATGCAATGTACTTGTCTAGCTCATCCATATTGAATGACTGCACGTCTTCTTGTCTTCTAAAAAAATCTTCTGGATCAAAGGGTACCATGGTATCTAAATATGCTCCCGAATGAAGTTTCTCTTTACCATTGGGCAAAAACTCACGGATGCGATAATTCGAAATTCTCCAGGTTTCGTTCTCCTCATTCCACCGAATTTTATCACCAAAAAGTCTTGATTTCAATCGACCATCTTCCACATGCTCGAGCTGTATCTTATATCCAAAACTATCTAGATAGTTGTAGTTCTGAAGCGACATAATCATACCAGGTCGAATCTGTTGTTTAATGTTCTTTTTGTAATTGTTCTCTAAGTTTCGGGTGTACCTGTTCTCAAATTCTACACGCTTCTTGTCTGACCTGGGAATAATCCAGGCATTGAGTGAAAATGAAAATGCCCCAATAATCAGTGCCGACAACATATACGGCCTTAAGAATCTCAAATAGGAAACACCTCCTGATAAAATAGCAACCACTTCAGATTTGTCTGCCATTTTGGAAGTAAAAAAGATAACCGTAATGAAGACAAATATTGGACTGAACAGATTGAGTAAGAATGGTATAAAATTGAAATAGTAGTCAAATACAATTTCACCGAATGGTGTTTGCTTCTCTACAAAATCATCAATTTTTTCAGCGACATCAAAGACAATAATGATTACAGTAAAAAGCCCCAACGTGAGCACAAAACTCAGAAGGAATTTTTTAATGATGTACCAATCTATCTTTTTGATCATGGTTTAATCCATTTTATTCTTCGCCGTCTTTAATGCAGCTAAGAACATGGCAGAAAGGGTATCGCATTCTTTTACCAAAGGTGAGATAATTTCTGGTTTATTTAGGATTCCATCGTCGATAATAAGCTGTAGCCAAAAACCACAACCATTGCAGCTATCTACGGCACGGCTCAATCTTTCAACAAAAACTTCACCGAGTTGACCTACCATCAAACCTCTAGTTTTGACGCCTAAATCGGATGCATGTCGCACCAATTCAACACGTGCAAAGGCAGCCATCTGTTGGTCGTGTGGCAACACCATTGCTACTTTTAAACACGCTTTGGCGAGTGTATTGGTTTTGTTATAAATTGCTTGTGGATCCATATTACAACCTTGTTGTTACTCTTTTTACCATGTCATTTTTCCAAGAAGCAAAATCCCCCTCTATAATGTGTTTTCTTGCTTCTCTAACGAGCCACAAATAAAATGACAAATTATGTGTACTCGCTATTTGTCCGGCCAAATACTCTTTACTTATCGTTAAGTGACGCAAGTATGCTTTCGAATAGTTTGGTGTAATTTGTTCGTCAACAGCCGATAGGTCATTGGCCCAACGTTGGTTTTTAATATTGATGATACCGTCTTTGGTAAACAGCTGACCGTTTCTTGCATTGCGGGTTGGCATAACGCAATCAAACATGTCTATACCTAAACTGATGCATTCCAAGATGTTAGCCGGCGTGCCAACACCCATTAAATAACGTGGTTTATCTTTAGGCAAAATACCACAAACAAGGTCGGTCATCGCATACATGTCTTCATGTGGCTCGCCAACACTTAATCCGCCAATCGCATAACCATCAGCTGTTTTGCTGGCAATGTATTCCGCACTTTGCTTTCGTAATTCGGGGTACACACTTCCTTGGACTATTGGAAAAAGACTTTGCTCTTTTCCGTACTTCGGTTCCGTTTTGTCCATTTGGTCAAAACATCGGTCTAACCACCTATGGGTCATACGCATGGAATTTGCGGCATACTCAAATTCGCAAGGATACGGCGTACATTCATCAAACGCCATGATGATGTCTGCACCAATACTGCGCTGCGTGTCGATCACGTTTTCTGGGGTAAACAAGTGCTTAGACCCATCAATATGACTTTTAAACACAACACCTTCCTCTTTGATTTTACGTTGATCTGAGATGCTATACACCTGATAACCACCACTATCTGTTAAGATATTACGGTCCCAATTCATAAAACCGTGAAGCCCTCCGGCTTTCTCAAGTAATTCTACGCCTGGACGTAAGAAAAGGTGATAGGTATTTCCTAATATTATTGGGGCATCAATGTGCTCCTTTAGTAGTTCTTGGCTAACCGTTTTTACGGTACCTTGGGTACCCACAGGCATAAAAATAGGTGTTTCTATATCACCATGTGGGGCCTTTAATATTCCAGCCCTAGCGCCAGATGCGCCATCCTTTTGAATGAGATTAAAATCCATGTACGATTATCCTTCGAAGTGAAGGAAAAACTGAATTAATTTTGGGGACATCCGAGACAATGAGGATGAATAAATAAAAGAATCTGGAACCATCGAATTGCCCAATCCATTACTGATTCTAATTTCAGGTGAAAACTTGAAGAACTCATAATATAAATCAAGCCCTGCGCCAAAGTCATAACTAAAGGTGGCAGGATACAAGGCAACAATTGGTTTTGTATTGCTTCTTTCCGTATCAATATCGGATGCAAAGTCGTACCGATAAGTTACTCCACCAACCCAATAGAAACGTTTATTGTGGTTTCGTTTCGACTTATATTTCATTTGGAAAGGAATTTCCATGTAAGTCGAATTGACTTTAGCTGTCTGGATATCTCCACCTCTAAAATTATACATCAAATGACGTTCGACGAATTGAATATTCACCATCGTTCTAAAATCCCAGTATTCAGCCACTTTCAAGTTCATAATACCACCAACACCAAAACCAGGAAAACTATTGGTATTAATGGTTTGTATGGTATCGTTGTCCATAAAATCACTGGCTGTATTGTACTTGAGCTTTCCATAATTACCAATTATAGAAAAGCCAAAGTGAATTCGATGTAGGTCGTACGTCGGGTTGATTTCCTGTCCTTTCACCAAAGGACCGAACATCAACATTAATCCCAACATCAACCACTTGGTCATCATATTTCTATTTTGTTCCTTCATACACTGATGTTATCCCAAAAGTCAAACGACTAAAACTTGTATTCTGGTACCCACATTTCGATAAAATATCAATAAAGTGCTGACCTTCAGGAAAGTGTTTAACCGATTCGGGAAGATACACATACGCTTCTTGGCTTCCAGAAAATAATTTACCCCATAAAGGAAGTATGTATTTAGAATAGAACGTAAAGAATTGTTTGATTGGAAAAGCAGATGGCTTAGAGAACTCCAGAACCACCAACTTGCCTCCTGGCCGCAACACGCGTTTCATCTCGTTTAATCCACGCTCTAGGTTTTCATAGTTACGCACACCAAAACCCACGGTAATAGCATCAAAATGGTTGTCTTCAAAAGGCAAATCCTCACTATCACCCTGCATTAAGGTGATATTATCAAAGCCCTTTTTCTTAAGCTTAGTCCGTCCCACGCCAAGCATGTTTTCCGACAAATCAATACCAACTACCTCGTCCGGATTGAGTTTTAATGCCGCAATAGCCAAATCTGCCGTACCAGTGGCCACATCCAAAACCTTTTTAGGCTGAATGTCTTTCAACCTTGCGATTGCCTTTCTGCGCCACACATGGTCGATGCCCATTGAAAGGAAATGATTTAAGAAATCGTACTTATGCGAGATACTGTCGAACATTTTTTCGACTTGTTCTCTCTTTGAGCCTTCTGCACTATAGGGCTTAACTTCTGTTTTTGTTGACTCCAATTGCTATAGTCTTTATGAAAAAATTAAGTTTGCAAATATCCGTCATGACAATCAAATCAGCAAAGTTTATCAAATCTTACGCAACCATCGAAAAGATGGAAACTTCAGACAAGCCTGAATTTGCCTTTATCGGTCGATCCAATGTCGGAAAGTCGAGTTTAATCAATATGCTGGCCAATCAAAAAAGTTTGGCTAAAACAAGCAGCAAACCCGGTAAAACTCAACTAATAAACGAATTTAACATCAATAATGTTTGGACGTTAATTGACTTGCCAGGGTATGGTTTTGCAAAAGTGAACGACCGCAAAAAAGCACGGTTTAGCGCCATGATTATGGACTACCTAGAGAACCGTAAAAATCTTTATTCTGCATTTGTTCTTGTTGATGCCCGCCTTAAACCGCAAAGAATAGATCTCGAATTTGTAGAATGGTGCGGTGTAAAGCAGGTTCCTTTTCAAATTATTTTCACTAAAACTGATAAAATCAAAAAAACTCAGCTTGCCGAAAACGTTGGATTGTTTGAAGCAGCCATGTATAAGCAAGGATGGGAAGACCTTCCGAATAGATTTATAACCAGCAGTAAAAATGGCGCTGGGAAAGATGAGATACTTGACTTTATTGAAGGCCTAGTTAAATCTTAAATTGATAATTGATAATTGATAATTGATAATCGTTATCACTAAAATAGAACAGAAACTAATAATAACCTTCAATGTCAGAAGAAATACTAGATAATGATGAAATAAAAGCGGCCAAAAATCGTACATGGAAATGGTTACGTGCATTAGAAATTATTGGATTCGTATTGCTCCTCGTTGGTATAGGTTTCAAATACATGCACTATGCCGGTGCTGACATAATCACCTTATTCGCTGTGCTGGTTCTGGTTATCGTTTACCTTGCATTGTTTGCCCCTTTAATAAGTGCGCAAAAGTCTAATAAAACGATACTCGGATTTTCAATATTTGCTGGGTTCACATTAGCGACTACCTTAATTGGCATTTTGTTTAAGTTTTTCCTTTGGTCAGGCGCCGACAACATTGTAATCGTAGGATATGCATCCGTCTTATTTGGATTGATTTTCATCTGGATTAAAATGAAGGGGGAAAACCCAGAGTTAAACGCTAACAAAGCTATTTATAGGCTTTGGGGGTTCGGCCTTATAGCTATTGCCTTATTCCATGTGAACGCCCGCAAACTATTTGACTTCAATCACAACTACCGTGCGAGTGAAAATCTTTTAGACGCTTTTGAAAACACCTATACTTATCCAGATAACTCAGCCATGAATGATCGGTACATGGAATTGCGCAGACAGCACTTTGATTCGATTAATGCTATCGATTGGCCTGAGACCCCAATTGACTAGCATACAATTATGTTTAAAACACGTTAACAACGGCGAGTAAATAATCGAGACTTTTGTTTTACAAATGGAAGTAGACATAGCTTTAATTCTTTTCGTGGCATTTGCAGTTACAGCATGTATACAACTGTGCTACTATTGGGGCATATTTAGTCGCACCTTGGCGAAGGTCACCAAGCCAGACGGACCAGTTCAATCGGCGTCTGTTATCATTTGTGCACGAAACAATAGAAGCTTTCTTGAAGCAAACCTACCTGCAGTTTTAAGCCAAGACCATCCAGATTTTGAGGTAATCGTTGTCAACGATGGAAGTACAGATGGCACAATTGACTTTTTAGACAACCTAGAACGTGAACACAACAAATTAAAAGTGTTACACCTCGATATTGATGAACGATTCCATAGAGGAAAGAAGTTTGCTCAAACCATCGGAATAAAAGCCGCTAAACACGACGTATTGGTGTTTACCGATGCGGATTGCAAGCCCGCCTCGAGCCAATGGCTAAAAATGATGTCTCAGTCTATGACCAAAGACAAGTCGATTGTTTTAGGTGTTGGAAATTACCAGAGAAAATTATCCTTAACCAACTGGATAATCCAACTAGAAACTTTTCATAGCTTGTTACTGTACATCAATTTCTCATTAGCCAAAAAAACATATATGGGTGTTGGTCGAAACCTTTCGTACAGAAGAGAGCTCTTCTTCTCTGTTAAAGGGTTTGCCAGTCATCAACATTTGCTTTCTGGGGATGACGACTTGTTCGTTAATGAAACAGCCACTAAGACAAATACGGCTGTTTGTTTGGCCTCTGATGGGTTTACGATTTCTGAACCCAAGATGAATTTGAGCCAATGGATGAGGCAGAAAAAACGCCATTACAGCACCGGAAAAATGTACAAATTCAAACACCGATTTGCGCTCGGACTTTATGCCTTTAGCCTGTTATTCTATTATATCCTAGGTGTTCTGACCATAGTTGACCAATCGTTTTTGATACCAGCTTTGGGTATTGTTGGATTTCGATTTATAACACAAGCCATAATTCTCTTCCGCAACATGAAAGTTTTTGGATACCTGAAGTATTATTGGGTATTTCCGTTTCTAGACATCGGTATATTATTGATACATATTTTTGTTGGAGTGAGGGGTTATTTTTCAAAACCATTACGTTGGAACTACTAAAACAATATTTCCCTAATCTATCTGAAACCCAACTCAAGCAGTTTGGGATGTTAGAAAAGCAGTACCAGGAATGGAACGCTCAAATAAATGTAATATCCAGAAAGGATATTGATCAGTTTGTAACACGCCATTTATTGCACTCACTGTCTATAGGCCTATTCACCACCTTTAAGCCTAATGGCAAGGTTTTAGATGTAGGAACTGGAGGAGGATTCCCAGGTGTGCCGTTAGCCATTCTTTTTCCAGACGTTCAATTTCACTTGGTCGATAGCATCGGTAAGAAGATTAAAGTGGTTAAAGCTGTTACAGAAGCAATCGGACTGACAAACCTAACCAGCCAGCAAGCGCGGGCAGAAGAAGTAAAGGGTCAGTTTGATTATGTTGTGTCTAGAGCGGTTACACGGTTAGAGCCATTTTACCAATGGATAGAGAAAAAAATTGATTTTAGTAAGTTCACCAATTCTGGTTTGTATGCCCTTAAAGGGGGAGACCTTAAACAAGAAATTCAGAATTTCGAACATGCATTTAAACAAGCGCATGTCACAACGTACAACCTCACAGATAAATTAGAAGGGGAATTTTTCGAAACGAAAAAGATCGTATTCGTCAATTAATTTCAATAGACTGCACTCCACTTTTATACGGGAGTTTTAACACCGTTGGTCTTTCAACGTTACTGATATCAAAGCAAATGTCAAATTCAAAATATGCCTGACACGATTGTTCTTCAATAAACAGCTTAGCGTTTTGTTGAGGTGGCATTGATTTCGATTTCGCTTCGTCAATCACAAACCGGAAGTTTCTTTGAAAATTGCACCCACTCACTCCTATTGAAAGGGTTAAAGCATTTCCAACAATCTTATAATCATTTACTAAACAACCTGAATTAGGCACGTCAGAATAGCGTGTAGTACGTAGAATTTCTGCTTTAGGGCAACTAGCCTCTATCGACACATCATCATCCGAATTTACTTTACATGACTGCATGGAAGAAACAAGAAGAATGATTAGCACTGCGTGTTTCATCATCGCATTAGCTGAACTGTCCCGGCTTTTTGATACTGTTCGCCTGCGCTATCGGAGTACTTTACAAGATACATGTAGACACCTGATTGAGAGTCTTTTTGTTTATAGGTTCCATCCCACCCTTCTGCTTGATCTTCGGTAACAAATATCTGCTCACCCCAGCGATTAAAAATACTTAGGTGATAGTCTTTTACCGCTACAGTAACAGGATTGAAACTCTCATTCAACCCATCCTTATTTGGACTAAAAGCAGTAGGAACATACACATTCGGACTAAAGAAAAAACACACCTCATTACTCCAAGATGTTTTGTTCTGTCCATTTAACTCTGTCGCTTTTACACGGAAACACTGTCTATAATCTTGACTTGACCCTGGCACTGTTATTTGCTCTCCAAGGTTAACGCGCATAAATAAGTCTAAACTTCTGTCTTCATTTTTACTTCTGTATAAGTCGTAATAATCAACGCCGTTTTCCCATCCAAAATACTCTGTAAAATCCAAGTTTAAAGAGAAATCATTGGGGTCTTGATCGCCTGTAAGAAGAATACTTCTATGTACCTCAGACAAGACAACATTACCACACAAATCAGTCGTTTTTATGCGTATTTCAAACGGATATTCATCCGTGTTTAAGTTGTTTTCTGTAAAGTTGGTATAAAATTCTTGACCCACAGGATTCCACACAACGTCAACACCATACGTGCGCCGTTCAACTTCAAAAGGCCCTGATGTAAGATCATCATTTAACAAGCGCCACTCACTATGGATTCTATCATCTGGAAAGCCAACAGATATCCTATCTAGATCTAACTCAATATTGTTGATGTATACGGGCAAGGTTAATGTATCTCCAATGCAGCCAAATTCAGAAACTTCAACTACAGAAACAGAACCATAACCAGAACTATTCCAGTCTACCAAAATCGTATTTCCATTGGTTGGCGCAAAGCTGCCATTGGTTACTTGCCAATTGTATGTCGAATTAGGGTACCCCGACACCGTGTAAGGACTTTGGTATACATCAGGAAAACAATGTATGAACTTTCCTTGAATTGAGTCAGCTATAGGCTTAGGATGCACAATGACTATAGTGTCAATCGTTTGGCCAGGACAGGAGTCTTTCGACATCTCGGTAACCGACATTGTAAATGATCCTGCGTTTGGCCAAGTCACCTGTATTTGGTTAGACCCTTGCCCTTTAATCGCATTTGTGTTGCCGTTTACTTCCCACAAATAGGTGGAACCTGTGAATCCATTTACCGTATAGGTGCGTTCTAAATCACCTTGACAAAAATCAAATTCACCTTCGATTTCATCTGCCGTTGGTATTGGATTAATAACAACAGTAATGGATTGTATTGGACTTAAGCATGTGCGATTATTCACCGCATCAAAGGCTTTTTGTTGAACGGCTACGTTGCCAATTCCAGTGGCCCCCCAATCTACCCGAATATTATCTGAAGAATCCCCTAATACTTGATTTCCGCCGGTAATAAACCAATTGTAACTTGAACCATTCGAAGCCACAACACTATACAGCACATTTGCATCAAACTCACAAACTGTTGTATCTCCAGTTGGTTTATAACCGGTGAGTATATACGTTTTCTCAACAGGTATAGCAATGGGATCGCTAACACACCCCCATTTATCCGTTTCTGTTATGGTTATTGACCCAATACCTGGATTACCCCAATTCACTGCAATATTTGCAGAATTTCCACCACTTATTTGACTTCCTCCTGCAACAAACCAGTTGTACACCGAACCAGAAGCTCCTTGTGCTGTATAGGCAATGTTTTGTGCATTAGGACATACCGACATCGGCCCTTGCAAACCAGGCACAGGTTTGCGTACGTTCACATAAAACCTACCCGTATCACTTCTACAACCTTCTGTATTTGTTTCTATTATCGCTAATTCAAAATCTCCAATTTGATTCCAGGTATAATTTATCGAGTTAACCGTTCCACCATTAATGGTGCCATCAGGCATCAGCCATCTATATCTAGAGCCGGGGGTTGAAGGCGTGTTATAGGTCACATTTGTCTCGCCAAGGCAAACAGTATCCTTACCTGAAACAACTGGTGTTTGTGGTGATGGAATTAACTCTACGGTGTAATCTACCGTATCTCCTGCACACCCATATTGACTAATTTCAACCATCCTAATTGTGGCGTTTCCACTCCCATTGAACGTAACGGTTACATTTTCGTTTGTTGAGTCACCGATTATTGTTCCATTGTCTACAGTCCACCAAAAACTGCTGTTTGGCTTAGGGTCTACTGCATCAAAAATGTATTCGTAACTCTTCGTGGCGCATACTTTTTGTGGCCCAAAAATTTCGTCTGAACCAACAAACTTGTTTACCTTAATTTCGATATTGTAATTGTCGTATTTAGGTGGGCAACCATCATCTTGAGCAGAAATTGTTACCACATAGGGTTTGTCGCGTGCTTGGTCACAAGACGGCGTCCAACAAAATTCGGTTTCAACACTTCCCAAAGCTTTTCGAGTAAGCATCGTTGCCAAAGGAGCGGTTACCCCGTTTTCTCCAGTTAAAATATCCCCGCTTCCATAAACGGTAACCGACTGTGTCGGGTTTATATCTGAATCTCGTCCTCTTACATCAAAACAGAGTCGTTCGCCAGCTTCTATTTCAAAATACTTGCCTCCATCGTTTGAGGCCACAGGTTTTTTATTTGGCGGACAATCAAGAACCAGTATCTGCATGTCTAATCGAACTCGACTGAACAAAACCCCGTTCCTATACTCCTCTACCTCAATGGCTATTACAAAGCTTCCTATTTCGCGAGACAACAAAGTGGTTAACCCACTTGCTAAATCAACGGTAGCTATCCCACCAGCGCCAAACGGTCTATTGTTGTGGTATCCAACCCGATATTCAACTTCTTCAATTGGTAAGCTTAATTTAGATGGTGGTGTAGGTTTAGACGAATTTTGTCCGATATCCCCACCCTGAAACGGTCTAACCATCCTATATACCAATGAGTCTCCATCAGGGTCAATCGCTCTATTCAAAAACGTATTGGTATCGTTGTTACACATGTATGGACTTGGCACGCCACTGAAAAATGGACTGCTGTTTTCTAAAGCTGGATTTGGGATGAAGCAATAATACGTTTGACCTTGATCAGGCTCTCCACCAGTACCTAAGGTTAGGTTATTCTGAATATTACGGCAGCAACGAACGAAATATACATGATATCCCTGTGCGTAAGGCTCTAGGGTAACGACACGCTCGTAATAACCCATTTGAATTTTTTTGTCGGAATAATAATCACATTCCTCACTTCCTGGTGGTTTAACCAATTGACGTGTTAAGATTCGTGCCTTAACCAATTGATTCCGGTCTCGTTCGGTATTGTTTAAGTAGATGCCGATCTCGATTTCATCATCAAAATCAACGGTACTTTGCTCAACGTCTCTAAACAAAGTAAGTGACAACAAGAAGGTTTTGTCGTTGTTCGCCTCCGTTCTTAGAAACTTGTAACTCATATACCCACCAACTAAGTGTGTTGCTTTCGTTTGACTAATGCCAATAACAGAAAGCAGCATAGTTAACAGGGCAATATGTTTAGTTATGAGTTTCAATAGTTTATCCGGATAATACAAAGTACAACAAATTCAACGATTTAATGTTATTGCAAACCCCCTTTATCTTGTAAAATAGACGTCAAATCCTGCAGTTTTGTTGTTTCGAACCGTGTAACTTTTGCATCACTTTTGTTCGGGTTTGGCGTGATGAATATATTTTGCATGCCTAAAGCCTCTCCAAATTCCATGTCGGAAATAGAATCTCCCACCATTACAGATTTATTAAAATCTATAACCGGAAAGTCTTTTTTTGCTTCTAAGCCCATAAAAGGCAATGGCTTACGACAGTTCAGAATTTCATCTTTTAGCTTAGGACAATAGTAAACTTTGTCTATTCGACCACCCTTCAATTCTATTTCTGCGATCATTTTATTATGGATGTTGTTCAAGTCAGCATCAGACATCAAACCTTTACCAATTCCTTGTTGGTTTGTGACAACGACAATTGTGCCAAACCATGCACTGCACTGCGCTATCGTTTCTGGTACATGATCAAGAAACTGAAACTCGTCCCAGCTTTTCACATAATCATCAACTAATCTCTTATTGATTACACCGTCACGGTCTAGAAACAGTGTCCAAGATTTATCTATAATTAGTTTATTTTCCAAAGTATGTATTTGCTTTATGGTAATCGTCAGGAATGCCTATATCTATAAAATAACCGTCTGATTTGAAGCCTTCTAGCTTTATTTGACCAACCATTTTTTCCATAAAATCTACCTCCATCGAAAAGTTACCGGCCTGTGTGTTGTTTAGAAACAATGCTTTATTAAGGGCATATATTCCTCCATTAATCCAGCCGGTCTTCAAGGCTTCCGATTTTTCAGAAAACCCAATAATTTCCGACTGATTTAACTCTACCATGCCATATCGATTGACCCTATCCATCTGTTTTAACGCAATCGTCATGCCATTTTTATTTTGGATGTGCTCAATAACAAATTGATCGATGTTCACGTCGAAATAGGTATCACCATTGCAGATTAATAGTGTCTCTGATGTACACGCTTCTGCCGCTAAACGGATGCCCCCACCTGTACCAAGTGGCTCTTTTTCAATGATATAGTCTAAATTTAGGTGCTTATATTTTGTGCCGAAATAGCTTTCAATTACCTCATGTTTATATCCAACAGAAAGTTTAACCTCTGTAATGTCGAAACTACAGAGTTGGTTCAGCAAATAGGTCAGAAAGGGTTTGTTGGCCACAGGTGCCATAGGTTTTGGAATATCCGTAATCACCGATTTCAATCGGGTGCCCATTCCTCCAGCTAGTATAATGGCATGTGTTGACATCAATTGATAGTATAACTATAGAGACCTGACATGGCAAATTCGTAAGGGGTAACTTTAATATCCAGTTCTGAAATCGCTTTAATCACATCAAACCGTGTATTGTTCGGACAGTAAAAGAACATAAAACCTCCTCCTCCTGCACCAGAAATTTTACCGCCGATAGCACCAGCGTTTATGGCCGTTTGATACATCTTTTCAATGTCGGGATTTGTAATCCCTTCAGCCATTAACTTTTTGTACTCCCAACCAACGTTAAGAATATTGCCAATTTTGTCTAATTCTCCTTTCAACAAAGCTTCCTTCATTTTTACGCTTTGTTCTTTCACTTTTAAGGTGGCATCAATCTGATTTTTTTCTTGTTGATTGATTGCTTTGGCCTGTTTGTCTATTATGGTTGCCGACTCACGACTAGTGCCGGTATAAAACAGCACCACATTATGTTGTAACTCATTGACATACTTAGCTTTAACTCGGAGTGGATTTACAATGACCTTATCATCTTTGTAAAACTCCATAAAGTTAAACCCACCGAAGGTTGCAGCATATTGATCTTGCCTCCCTCCTGCTAAACCTAAATCGATTCGTTCTATTTCGTACGCCAAATGTGCGATGTCATATTCACCCAACGGCAACTTCAACCAATGCGCGAAGGCGCCAATAATGGCAACAACTAATGTTGACGACGAACCTAGCCCAGACCCTGGAGGGGCGTCTACATAGGTTTGAAGTGTGAACGACAAAGGTTCCTCTAGATAGTCTTTTGCGATACGGTTGTAAACCCCTTTAAGCAAATCTAGGGTTCCATCCAACGGTAATGTTTTAGCGGAGTTAAATGCTTGGTTTTTGCCTTGGTCTAAGGCTTGTAATTCAATTTTATTCGAATTATTTGGGATAATTGTTGCGTGCGCATACAAATTAATTGTGGCATTTAAGATGCTTCCTCCATATATATCGGCAAATGGGCTTACGTCTGTTCCGCCACCTGCTAAACCAATGCGCAAAGGCGCTTTGCTTCTAATAATCATCGCTCAAATATAATTGGCTGTGGGGCAAATTAAGGAATAAGATTTACCGAATGCTATCGGTAACGTCAAATAAACGATACGGATAATCCCAATCAGAATAATACGCACGATCAGGCTCTAGTTTATAGTTGCCATCAAAGTACTTATTCATCACTACTTTAAAAGAATTAATCGGGCTAATGGTATCGTACAACATCGAATAATCTTGATCAGGAAAGTAGTAGGCATTAATAATAGAGAATCGCTCTTTAAAGTCGTTATTCTCGTATCCATGGTGGTTACGTAACTCTGAACAACTGCCATGATCACCTTGTAAAATGATGATTGGTGGCACTTCTGAATCTGCTATTATTTTATCGATTAGATGGATAAGCTTTTTGTTTACAAACTGAAGCTGCTCGATATATCCTCTTTTGTAATAGCTATTGTCTGTGTTAGAATCGAGTGGCAACCAAATGTTATAGTTATGGCCCGGTTGAACTGGGCTCCCATCCTTGTCGAATAAGAACGGTTGATGAGGAGCTAATACATGACCGTGCACATAATACGGTGTATTTTTCTCAGGAATAGTTTCCATTACACGAAACGCTTCTAAAATCTTTCTTCTGTGAAAATCTTCAGGAGAATCGGTTACAATTGGCTTTCTTCGATTAAAGGCTCTGATTACAGACATGTTAATCAGCTCGTTTTGGTACAAGCTAAACTTTGTTCCTGGTGTTTGATGAAATACATCAGCATCCTTCAGGTAAACAACTTCAAACATCGAAGCGTCAAATGATATGGATTTATATCCTTGTCCGCGTAAAATGTTTAAAACCCTATTGTTGTTCAGCACATCGGCCATTGGCCATCTACTTTTATGGTCTTCTCCCAATACATCAATAACAGAATCTAGATAAGACATATTTAGGGCTGACGGAATCGACAGAACCGTTTGTCCGTAATTTGATATAGCGCTGTCAGCAACATAAAACCCTTTGTTTTTTAGATAGTCCGTGAACTCGGAGTTATCAAAATCAAAATATTCTTTTAGCACACCATTGCTGGTATACGCATCCATAACTAAATAATAAATCGTAGGACGAACTTCCTGAATTTTGGTATCACCGGTTTGTTCTTCTTGTGTGAATGTGGCTTCTCCGGTATTATTCGCTTTGCGAGCAAAATCGACAATGCCATACACACTAAAAGCAAGTAATAGAAAGGAAACAAAATTCAATAAAGAATTAAGCTTAAACAGCTTGCCTTTCGCTTTAAATAACCTCCATGAGGTTAATGTAATTAACGCTAAACTCGACCATTTATAAAAGTTGTGATCCCATCTAATATTTTTTGGGTAGAAAGGAATCTCCCAACTATAACAATGCTCATAGTAGGGCCCAAAACTCAAAGCTAGAAGCATTATCAGCGATGTTAACACCCCTGCTTTTACCCAAGACTTGAAAAAAAATTTCAACAACACCGTTAGCACAATGGTTACACCGAGTATGAACAACAGTGGTGTTACGACATCTGCAAAGCGCACAATTTCAATGTTTTGAGAATACAAAAACACTGGAGGAAATGCGGCGAAGAAAATGCTATGCCAAGGTTTGTTTTTAAACATTACCGTTTAGACTTCAATAAGTATAAGGTACGCAAGGAATCTCCAACTTGCTGTTTTTTAACGATGTCGAAGTATTGCGTGAATGCTTTTTCAAAACCCTCAATATGATACGATACAAAGATATCTTCACGTGTTGCCAATAGGATTTTCACTTGTGAATCTTCCTTTGGTACAAATTCGATAATCACATGGTTACCCAATCGTGAAAGGTAATCTGCCACCTTTTCTAAAGGCACATTGTTGCTAATCGCAATGTGATGAATAATAGCCAGAGCCATTACGACATCTGCCTTCCCTCGCTGCTCGAGGCTATCTCTTTCTTCATGAGCCCAACCAATACCTGTACTTGGGTTGGTGAGGTCTAACTGAAGGGGCAACATTGGAATGTTGTCTTGCTTAACACGACGATAGTTTTTTTCAACCGCAATAGGATCTATATCAAAAGCAACTGTTTCAATGCCTTTTAACGCTGCGATAGAGCTAAAGGTTCCGTCGTTAGCGCCTAAATCCCAAACAGTAGATGGTTTGGCTTCTTCAATATAGGCTGCAACTAAGCTTTTCTTTTCGTCAAAGCTCGAGTCCGAATAGTTTGTAAACGTGTAGTATTCCCCCCATTCTGTTCCTTTAGGGTTCCATTTCAAACTTTTAACAGCGTTTACTAAGTTGTCGATCAATCCTAGCATGGCCATTTTCGACACACCTTTACCCGCTTTTTGATTGGTTTGTTTGCCCGCATACTTCTGTTGCGTTTTGGCATGCCAATGAATGTGGGTAGCTAAAGAAAATTTAAACTTCGACTTTCTAGGTAATAGAGCTGAAGCCAAATCCAATGGAATGCCATCAATATTGGAACTTAGTAAATCTAAGGTTCTTATGTCTGTCATTGACGCCAGTGCAATAGGCGCTAAAAAATGTTGACAGAACTGTTTATATGCTACCCAAGGTTTGCCCTCTTCGTAAACCTCAAAAGACAAGGTATCGATAAAGACTGGTTTACCACTAACAAATTGAACATTGTAAGCAGAAGAATCTTTTAACGACATCCCTTTCTTTAATGCGGCTTTCTGAATATACAGGGTTAATAAAGCAGCATCTTTAAGTTGACCAAAAGACCATTCGTAAGGATACGAAATAAACGGTAAACGTTCTGGTTTAATGGTTTTGTATGCATCTGCGTACACATTGTCTACCTCCTGATGTGGGATCAGAAATTTTTTCTTGACTAAGGTGTCGTATAAACCTGAGGAGTGCATTAAGTCAAATTCCTCGGCACCAATTTGGTTGATTTGTCGGAGTATCTCTCCTTGAGAAGATGTAAAGATGAAGCCTGCCGGATCTCTAAACGACGCGTTTAATTTATTCATCGTCAGAATCTTCTAAAGAATCATCCTCGGTTGAAGAATTGCCTTTAAAAAAGTTCACAATTTTTGCCCAATACAATTTGATGGCATACAGACTGCCCAAAATACCGGCGATTAACATTTGCAAAATGTAACTTCCTGACCCTGGATCTAAGTACGCGAACGCTGAGTTGGTGAAGCTTAGAACGAATACGAGCAGGAGTAATGTGCTTTTTGATTTCATACCTATTTCTTGCTGCAAAAGTAGAAAAAAAGGGGAACATTATTTTTAATTGAAAAACTTTGGTTCTTGATAATAAAGAATACTAATTTTGCACACCTTTTGGCGAGGTAGCTCAGACGGTTAGAGCGCAGGATTCATAACCCTGAGGTCGGCAGTTCGATTCTGCTCCTCGCTACTAGCTCTTCGGAGCTAAACGAAATTGCCCGGCAGTACCATGCTGGGCTTTTTTGTTGGTCAAAATTCAACGACCCCGTAACTGCAAAGGGATTGACGGCAATTTGTCTTTGGTCGTTGTACTCAAATTTTACAGTAATTATTCAATAATCTAGGAGTTGCTTTTTAATGTGGTTACGTAGAGTCGACATTTTGAAATAGTTTTACGGTTAAAATATTGAAATACCAAGATGTTTTCTAACCTTATCCAATCAATCATATCTAACTTACTAAATACGTTTCCAAAATTATATCTCTATTGCAATTCAAAACTTAAACCTACTTTCTCATTTAGCGGGCTTTTTAAGAACCTTTGCCATTCGTTATCGTTAGGCAACCTTGCAAAGTCCTTATGATTATCTATTACCCAGTCATTGCAAGCATTGATGATAGCTGACACTTTGGTATTCGATTTCATAATGACTTCAATCTTGTTGTATTCATCAATGGAAATTGGTTCTATCCCTTTTTTAGTATCAGCTTTGACTTTTGACTTAAAATGAACAAATATTTCAGCAATTTTATTGTCGATATCTGCGTCGGGTGCATAAAGAATATCTAAAAGCTTCAACAATGATTTGGCTCGCCAATCTTGCTGATTCAAGTGGCATAGAAACTGAAACATTTTTTCACACAGTGCTTCGCTTTGCATATTTAATTTATCCCTATGTTTCACAGCGATAGCGCCAAGGTTCTTATCTGCGACTTCACTTCCATTTAGATATACTACTTTTATTATTTGTATTCTAATAGGTGGTGAGTTTTTTTCGCTGTTTGGTAATCTGTGAGAAGGATTAGGGCATCACTTTCATTGCCTAGAAGTCGCTCATAGGCCGAAAAAAACGGTTCACTAGTGCATAAATTTTCAGATGGTGATTTTACCCCAAGGTCAAGTAACGGAATATTGATAGTAATGAATGGGAACGAATGGGTTTCGACATAGGCGGTGAAGCGGGTGAAGATAAAAGCGGTCGTTCTGTCTCTCTTTCTAAAGACGAGAATATTCTTGCAATTGGAACACCAGGAAATGACGGCAATGGAAGCAGATCTGGACACGTAAGGGTATTTCAATATGAGTCAGGTAGAAATATTTAGAAGCAAATTGGTAATGACATCGATGGTGAAGCAAAAGATGATGTCAACGGGGTATCTGTGTCCATATCGGGCAATGGTGATAGGGTGGCGATTGGTGCTCAACAGAATTATGGAAATGGTTCAAATTTGGATCACACCCGTGTTTATGAATACTCTACTGCTTTAAAAGACTGGATACAATTAGGTCAAGACATCAACGGAGAAGCCCAGACAGATTTCAGTGGGATTTCGGTCTCACTCTCAAAGAACGGAAAGTGTGTGGCTATTGGTGCATATCAAAATGATGACTGCGGTTTCAACGCAGGACATGCCAGAATCTATCGCTATAATGAAACAAATAAAACCTGGATTAAAATGGGCACTGACATCGATGGTGAGGCAGTAAATGATGAAAGTGGTATCTTCATTGGTATCGTAAAATAGGTTACCAGACACTTCAACAGACGTAATTGGATCACCCAAGATGCAGTCACATGTTTCCATGTTGCCACCCCATAAAGAATATTTTTGCGTTACCTCACCATTGATCCGGTCAACTTTCCAAAGTTTGTTGTCGCCAATAGAGCTCGAAGCGTTTGAGCCAGTAACAACATATAAACCACCCACAGCGTCAAAGGCCATACCTTCAACATCACTGATGGTGTTAAACTGACGAACAAGCCAAATTTGTAATTCGCATAATCCGTTAGGTTTTTATACTGGTAATTGACAGGCTACCACAGGTCTAAGGTTGAAAAGTAAAATCTAGCCTTATGTCCAGGTAAGCGGTTTGTGACACTATTCTTACTTTGTTTAACAAAAAGTTCAAAACATTAAACAAAAAGTAGTGTTATCAGAGGTATAAATTCTAAAAACAAAAAAAAATGAAAAACTTTAAATTATTTATGCTCCCTCTAGTCGTATTTACCGCTTTCACTTTTAGCGCATGTTCTGATGACGACGAAACGCCAACACCAACTGACAACACAACAATGTCTACCACAATTGTTGACGTAGCCAAAACAAACGATTTTACAATTTTGGTATCTGCTTTAGAAAGAGTTGATTTGGACGACGTACTAATGGGTGATGGTCCATTTACTGTGTTTGCACCAACCGATGACGCTTTTACTTCATTGCTGGCTGAATTAGAAATCGACGGCTTAGACAAAGTTGACGATGCTACGCTAAAACAAATTCTTTTAAACCACGTAGTTGATGGCAAAGTGACTAGCGACATGTTGACTGCAGGTTATGTATCTACGATGGCAGACGGCCCTGAAGACACTAAAGTCTCAGCACTTATTGACCTAACTAACGGTGTAATGATCAATAACCGATCTACTGTTTCAACGCCAGACGTAATGGCAAGTAATGGTGTAATTCACATCATCGATAAAGTAATTACTATTCCAAATTCTGTAGACGCAGCATTGGCAAACCCTTCATTCTCTATATTAGTTCAAGCGCTAACAAGAAGCGATCTAACTACTGATTTTGTAGCTACTTTAAGTTCAGAAGGTCCATTCACAATATTCGCTCCAACGGACCAAGCATTTTTGGATTTGTTGGCCGGTAACGACGATTGGGACGCATTATCAGATATTCCAGTAGCCGTTTTAGAGGCTGTATTGAAATACCACGTTATTGCTGGTACCAACGTTACAGCGAGTGAGATAACCGACGGTATGCAGCCAGAAACATTTGAAGGTTCAACCATTACAATAAACAATACAAATGGTGTTCAAATCACAGATGCAAACATGAATGTATCAACCGTACAGATAGCTGATGTTCAGACATCTAATGGCGTGATTCATGCTATCGATAAAGTAATTATACCAAAGTTATAAACGAACACGTTAATTCATTATCTATCAAACCACTTGTCATCTGGCAGGTGGTTTTTTTGTTTTCGCTGTTTTGAAGCGACGTTATTTCATTACTGTCGGATGGTTTTTGATTAAGCCTATTCTATTACTTTTGGAGCAATGAAAAAAATACAACATATAGCGATGTTCATGCTGGCTGTTTTGGTCATATCAACCCAGTCGTGTAAGGATGATAAAGGTGAAGCGACACCAGAAGAAAAAGTGCTGGTAAAAGTTGAAACCATTGAATATAAAACGTTCGAACAAGAGCATATTGCTTTTGGTGGTGGTAAAAAGCAAACAGTAGAGAAAACCTTTACGATGCATCCGTCAAGTCTTGACATAGACAATATAAAGATGTTTGTAATTTTAGATTGTCCATCTGGGGGGTGCAACATTTGGGATGTGTACGCAAACATCAAAGTGAAAGACAAAAAAGCCGATAAGTGGTATGAAATCGGAAGATACATAACACCTTATGGCATAGATAATTCTCCTGTTGAAAAAGGATTTGAAATAGACGTAACAGACTTTAAATCACTGTTGAGCGGTGAAGTTGAGTTACGGGCTAGAATAGAAACGTGGGGGGCAGATGGTTGGAACCTTACGGTAAACTTTGAAGTGACAACAGGTGAACCCGACTACCAGTATTATGCAGTTTCAGATGTCATTATGTTTGATGCCTGGTCTACCTCTGGAGTTCCTTATGGTGTAGACCACAACAAAGATTTAACAAAAACTGTAGCTATTCCGACCAATTCAAAAGAGACAAGTCTTCGAACTATTATTTCGGGATGGGGACATGCAACGCCCACAGATGCTGATGGTCGTCCTTGTGCCGAATGGTGTTTTAGAACACATGATATTAAAATTGACGGAGCAACAGCTTTTAATCACCAAATGTCTCCGTTGGGTTGTGCCACAAACCCAGTAAAAAACCAACGAGGTAATTGGCAACCTGATAGAGCTGGGTGGTGCCCGGGTATGGCGGTGCCTGTGCGTGTGAATACGTTTGATGATGCTAAAGCTGGTAAGTCTTTCGATTTTGAATATGATTACGAGGACTGGACCTCTGATGGTGGTACAACATCGGGGAACAAGGGGGCCTATTACGCAACGTCTTGTTTTGTGGTGGTTAAAAGTGATACGCCGATAGATGCCCCAACGGTTACCGATTAGAGTTTAGCGCAACTAAACATTAGTCCTAAAGTGCCCCTATTACGTATAATTCTATGAAGCATTTAAGCATATTAATAACACTCCTACTTGGTATTGTTAGCATTGGGAAATCCCAAAATGCCTCTCTTGACACAGTAGGCATTACCAACGGATCACTTCATATAACTGGAAGCTGTCTGTATACTAAATTTTTAAAAAAATACAAAGGCTCAAGTAAGTTGACCATTCACATTTGGTACAACGCGTCAGGGCCAATGGTGAAACCCAAAGAAATTAAAGCCGCAGACAATGAGATTTATTTCTTGTACGGCCGAAACCGTGGTACAGGTTTGTCGGAAATGGGTTTTGTATTTGGAGCGGCTGCAGAAAAGGCGTTTTCAAAAAAGAAGGACAAAGAACTCACCGAACTTATCGACTTTCTTGAGTTCGAAGTCTTCGCCAATCAAAACTTCGCGGGCTATAAAGCTAGAGAGGTGTTGGATCGGGTTTTGGAGTAGTCGCCTATTGTCACACTTATTCTTAAGGGTATGTTACACCCGTTAGTGACTCAGACATAGACCATAGCTTTTCTGCTTTCTCCTTATCATGGGACAAAGCATTTGATTGTACAAGCACTGGAGCGCCTTTCATTTCCATAAACCCTTTTGGCCCAAAGTAATCACCTGATTTAGCTTGCTCATCTGTTGCTGCTCTTGATACTGGCAATACACCTTGATCTACTTTTTGGCCAAATAATGCAATATTAAGTGGTGAAAATACTATTCATTTAATGACCTTTCTTGTTTTGACACATTTTTCAGGTAAATAGCTGCATAGTGGAGGTGTTAAAATAAGATGTTCTGAAGACGCTGTAATGGTTCCTGCACAAAAAAGCCCAACATGTTGCAGGCCGGGCAATGTCATTTGGCTAATGAACGGGAGTAGAGGAAACCAGTTTGTTGTTGCACCTATTCAAAGTTTAACAAATGGCCCAATTTTCTGATTTGGTGGAGGGGCTCAAAAGGTTACCGCGTAGTGGTTATAAAAAAACCGCGGCAATCCATACTGCAGAACCTACCGCGTATCCAATTAAAACATTTTTAGTTTTAGTCCTGCGTGCTTGTCTGACATAAGCTTTGTCATAATCTGGATCTTTTTTTAGTTCATTATCATTATAATTTAGATTGTGTTCTTTAGGTGTTGTTACTGAAAAAGCGATGGCAGGAATTAAGCCTACTACTGGAGTTAGCACAAAAGAAGTAACACCTGTCCACACTGCTCCAGATTTTTTGCCTGTGTAGTTTGTTTTCGAATCTTCCGTACCTTTAATTATTAATTCACGTTTAGAAAGATTCACGCTGTATTGTACTCTAGGCTCTGATTTGAGTTCAGTGGTGGATACGACATTCTTGTCTTCTTTTGCCTTCACCTTGGGACTATCTACGTTTTGTTTGTAAAATACCTTTTTCGTTCCATCTCCATAACTAATAAGCAGTATATCAGATTTTTGCACAGTTACAGATGTGTCAACTTCACTATTAGCTACTTTATATACGATTGATGCTTCATTTAATTCTATAACATAAGCCAAGATATCCCCGCCAGATCGGAATGTAATAACGGTTGGAGCTCCCTTTTCGCTGTCTATTTTCATCGTGTCGATAGCAGATTCTGTTTGTTCTGATATTCCTCCAACCTTTATTTGCTTCAACATGACTTCTTTTGTGCCATTGGCATAACTAATAATGATCACATCGGTTTTAGGTATAGTTAGCGTTGGTCCATTGAGGTTGTCAAACTTTTTGTAGAGTATATCCGTTTTATTTATTTCAATAATTTTTGCTTGAATGTCTTTGCCTGAAGATGGTGTTATTACATCTTGAGCATAGGAATTTAGGGTCATACCCAGTAAAGCAATGAATGAAAGAGCATATTTTGTCATTAGTTTTTTTATTAAGAGCGTATTCTTTTTAATTCAACTATAAATTTTGAGTATGGTGTTTAGGCTGCATCATAAATCAACCTGTCAATATCATTTCTAGCGAAGTTTAAAGACAGGTAAGCCAGATTTAATTCACGGCTAATTGATGTTTTTTCGATCAGCCTAGTGCATTTGACAAACTTTACTTTCTTGTGTTGAACCCTACAGATAAACCAAATCTTAGATTGTCTTTTGATGGAACAACATAGGCATTGACAGGAATATTTAATTTTCCAGATTTGAAAGAGTAACCAGCAGCTAAAACAATATAGCTTTTCAGTCTAAAATCGCCTCTACTGTCTGCCTTGTATTCGTTTTCTAAACCGCTAGTTAAAACGGTGGGATTATGCTTTTGAAGCTCCTCTTTTGTGTAATATTCATCTTCGTACAGGTACTTTACTTCTTCTCTAGAAAGATTAACGCTTGGCCCAACAGCAAACTCCAACCCATTCTTGTTATTCCTTATTCCATTAAAGATCGATAAACTAGGAATAAATAGTCCTTGGTCTAGTCCAGACACCATTGGTACAAATTCGAACAGGGCTTGTACGTTTCCTTCATTCAAGTATTGTGTTTCAAATTGATAGCCCATTTGGAAGAATGCTGGATATCGATCGTATCCGCCTTCACTTTTTTTAGCTTTTATAACCCGAGCTCCTTCTCCAGTGAAAAATGTATAGCCCATTCTTGGTCCACTTAGATTTAATGAGTAGTCATCAGGGTTGTTCGTTCCGCTTTCATAACTTTCTTTATCCGATAATGATTTTTCTAGTTCAATATCTGCAGGTCTTCCTAGCATCTTTCCTGATGTTATTTTAACCATTAAGCTTGCTTGTTGTGGTATGAAGCTAAAGTCTTGAGAGGTTTCTATCTGTTCATTGGTTTTCATGTCTACCATTCTGAGAGAAATAACCATGCGGTCTCCAAGCTTGCTTGCGCTTCCTGAAACCACGTAATCTGCACCAAGTAGTTTTCCAGAAATTTTTAAACAACTAAGACTGAAGCAAGTTGTGGATTCAATTTCATTGTTTTTTAGGTTTTCAGATACTTCATATTTGTCGATTATAGAATATTTGGCATCTTTGGTCATTTCGAGACGTAATGTCTCAAGCAGTTCTTGCCCGTTAAGGGATTGGTCATTGACGTCAAAACTTATAACCGCTAGCTTTGGCAGCTGTGCATAGGTTAAGAATGAAGATAAAATTAATGCGAATGTTAAAATTGATTTGAACATGTTTTTCTTTTTAGTAATGTGATGTGCAAATGTCAATTGTTTAGATTGTTGGAAATAATCTAAAATTGTGTCATCATATATTTTTTGCTTTTTTTTATATAAAAATGATTATTATCTCACATTTTTTATCATTTCATGGAAATACGATATTTAAATTATTTATTATTTGCAAATTGTATGCGTAATTGTTAGTTTGTGTATAGTGTTTTATTAAATAAAGATAATGAATGAGGCTTGAGTGACCTTTTCATCTATCGTAGAGATACTGCTGGATTATCCGCTATGTGCGTTTAAGTAACAGGTTGGTTTATTGCTGGTAATATCCCTGGTGCTGAAGTAACAGGAACTCCTTTAAAACCATAAGATTTTGAAGATGTTAAAGATGATCTGTTTTTAAATCATGATCTGAATCTATACAATTTTATTATTAGGTTAAATACGCAACTGAAAGATAAAAACATAACGATTCGCCCTCCAGAAAAAATAAACCTGGATATGATTACGGAGGGGCAGTTTGACCATATTTCATTCCCTAACCGGTGGACTAATGTTCTAGATCTACGTTCTGCTATTGAGCTCTTTACGCCGTTTTATCAATTATTTTTGACTTCGAATGATTTCGTTCGAGCGTCTAATTCGCTTCAGTTAGACGAAACCATTGCGATTTACACGTCACAGATTTTAGGTACTCCTGGTCATTTAGGCTTGGTTAATAATCAACACCCAATGGTACCAGTTTCCACCTATAGTGCAGCCTACAGGTTGGTTTTGCATGGTTTAGCTGCGGAAACGCTTCACGAAATACTGGTAAAGATGAAGCTAAATAAAAACATCGATGGTATGGTAACTCCTCAAAGGAATCCTTCACCTGCCAAGGCTAAGACATCATTGACGACGTCATTTATTCTGTCAGGATAAATCCTTAAATTAAGGCCCCCCAAAGCCCGGCATGTTACTGCCGGGCAATTTCGTTTAGCTCCGAAGAGCTGATAGAGTGAATCGGAACGTTATCGAATTTTTGAGTATGAAAATCAGTATTGATTTGCGTATTAAAATGACTAACAGGGCATTGATTATATTTGAAAAATACCGACTCACAATTGAAACAAATAATCCTATTTTTTGTCCTGCTACTTTGTATAAGAACAACTTCTTATAGTCAGAGTCCTTCACCAGTTTATAACATTAGTTACGAACCCGAAGTCCAGAATACGCGCTCTACTTCATACGTCGCCTCCATATTTAAAGGAGTCTCTGAGTCCATATTGGGGGAAAAAGCTCCTTACGAATATGCTAGAAAAGGTAGTGGCAGTATAGTTTTACCTATTTCTACAAAGGAATTATTGATCGGGAAATCATGGGCAAAGAAAGTTAGCTATAGCCCGAACCCCAAGTATTTTGTGGTAGAATTAGATGAAGGACAGCGTTTTTATTCTACTTGCTATTTGTTCGATAATGAAAATGGTAAATGCTCAGAAGTCTTTGAAAATGTGCGACAGTGGAAATTCAGTGCCGACGGTAATCAACTCATTATTACCTCGCATGAGAAGTGGTCAGTTTATTCAATCCCAGATCACAAAGAAGTTTTTACCACATCCTATCTCCACGACTATGCCTATGGAGGGAATGAGTCTGAGCGTATAACTCTTCTTGACTCAAATTATATTCTAGTCATGGAGAACAATGATTCTTTAGGTGATAAAGTGTATTTATACTCCTCTTTACAAAACTCCCTTGAGTTTACTTTTACTCCCAAGAGACGGTTTTACAGAGGTGGGTTGCGCGAAAACAATTTTGTATATTCAACAGGCGGCTATTTCGGGGGGACGTCATATGTCTTTGATATTGCCAAAAAGAAAAACATCATTAAGATAGAAAATGCTTTATTCTTGAATTGGGCGCAACATAGCTCGCATTTTTTATTCTACGACCCTACGACAAAAACGATCAATGAATATGACCTCAATAAACGAAAGAAATTCAAACTCCTCGAGGCAGGGTACGTGGGCAGGGTTAATTATATTCGAGATGACTCTCTAGTTGTAATTGATCCTTCAGATTTTCAATACCTGCTACCAGAACATACCGGAATAAGTATTTATAACAGATATTCTAAAAAGATTATTCGCAAAATAGATGGGGAGTACTCCTATCTCAATCCAAATAACAAGGACTTCCTAGTTGTATATAGGTTTGCGTCCGGAGCATATTACCCAGTTCTCATTAACTCTAAAACGTTCAATGAGGTTATGAAAATGGATAAGAACTGCTTTATGACCATCTCTAAAAGTGGGCGATATTTAATTTTAAAAAGAGGAAAAGATGGGTTTTCTATCATTGATTTGAAAACTTCAAGACGCAAACTAAAATTTGAAGATCGCGTCAGAGTGGATGCCTTTGACGAACAAAATGGTGTCATAATTTCGTTTAAGGACAATGTGCTTAACTTCCATAGCATCTCGGAAAAAGGAAAGCTAATATCATTGACCGTTAATTCGGATGGTTGGGTGTGTTTTGATGAAAAAGGCCGCTATGATAGATCTCGAGCATTTAGAGATCGTATTTTCTTCAGTTGTACGTCACGGGATATCGAAGATCAGGAATGGCCAGTTTCTCACGTTAACAAAAGTATGCATGTCCCTAATTTATGGTCCATGGTTCTTAATGGAAAAGCAGCAGATATAAAAGCCCCAGAATTGAAGGCTTGTCAATCTGAGAAATTGGGAAATGGAAGTTGGATTTATAAAAGCGACGATTTATATAAATGGGCATCATTGGAGCAACATAAATTGGCTTCGGTAAATTTTGTTGTTGATCAAGAGGATGAAATCGTTGATCTTGGTAATTTTTCAGGAAAACCGGTAACTGTTCACAAATCAGGAATCCTATTTCAATGTAATGTTTGGAATGGAAAGGGAAGTGCGTTACTTGTCACCTTCTATGCGGATCATTTTGGTGGTTATCTGGCGCTAACTCCAGACGGCTATTTCGCGAAGTCCAATAGTTTTAGGGGGAAAGTAGCCATCTCTATAGAAGGACAAATCTATGCAACCGACCAATTATTCGAGCGCTATTTTAGACCGGATATCATTGAAGGAATCTTGTCAAATAGTAACAAAGGAAATAGAGATACACACAAGATATCAAAAGGTATTCTTAGGCCTCCCAAAGTCTCTGTTACTTTGAGTACAGACAGTGGTTCAAGGGGCAGGGGCGGCAAGGTCGTTCAGACCACAACCAGTAAAAAGCTTTTCGTGGAAGTTAATGCACGCAATCAAGGAGGTGGTATTATGCGTCTTCGGTTATTAAATAATGGAAAGTTGGTTGGAGATTATAGCGCTTTGCCGAGTGAACAAATGGGCAGCCTGACCAAAACTTTTGAAATCATTCCTTCGTCAGGTACTAATTTGATTGAAGTGATAGGTGTCAGCTTGGATTACACGGAATCAAAACCTGCCTCCATTTACTATACACATGCTCCATCTGCTCAGAGCTCTAAGAAGCCGATACTTTACCTATTATCGGTGGGTATAAATGAGTATAAAAACGCAAGTTATAATTTAAGTTATTGCGTAAATGATATGCAAGCCTTTGCAGATACCATGTATTCGATTTCACTAGCGTTGTTTGATCACACCAAGATTATAACACTTAAAGACAGTCAAGCAACACGGGAGAATATTCTAATGGCATTGGATGGGATTAGCAAGCAGGCTCAGCCAGAAGATGTCTTTGTGTTTTACTACGCCGGCCATGGTGTAGCCTTAAACGACCAGGAGGGGAATTCGTTCTTTTTTGTTGCAAATAAAGTAACCCAGATGTCGGATTTGAAAAATTGTCAACGCTATGGAATTTCAGGGATGGAAATGAAGGATAAACTTAGAGCGATTAGCGCCAACAAACAGATTTCTTTCATTGATGCCTGCAACTCGGGTGCATTTGCAGAACAGTACACCTTACGCGGGCCCCAAATCGAACAAAGTATCGCCAAACTATCTAGATCAACGGGATCAGCAATTTACGCTTCGACGACAAGTAAGCAATCTGCTGCTGAATATGAAACCCTTGGACACGGTGTGTTTACATATGTTTTGTTGGATGCCTTAAACGGTGCCACTTCACTAAAGAATTGCCAGGTCACAGTAGCCAACCTTAAAGGCTACATCGATGATCAAGTACCCAGGTTAACTGAAAAACACAATGGAAATCGGCAATATCCGATTACCTTTCTTTTTGGTCAGGATTTTCCAATTGGATTGCGGTGTGCACAATAGATCGGACAACTCTTTTGGATAGTTTGTTCGCGTTTTGGAATAGGTGATTAGTCTTTTTTCAACTTGAATCCCTGAATTTACGACCACCTTGGCGTTGAAAAACGCTTTCTGTTCATGCGTAATCCAAATGGGAATAATATTTGTAAAACAGTTACCAAAACACATCGCTTATGAGATATTCAATTTTATTCTTAGTACTTTGCTTACCTGCAATGGCATTTTCTCAAAAAGTCTTTTCTGTTGCTTATTCCAATCAAGCCGACATAAAGGTATTTGTAGTCAAATATGAGAATCAATGTGATTTGAAGGTTTATAAAGTCGACTACGCCAATCAGGCTCAAGGAAACGAAGGCTTATGGTATTTTGTGGAATTCGCCAATCAAGCTTCTAAAAAGATCTACTTCGTTGACTATGCTAACCAAAGTGATCTAAAAGTTTACATTGTTAAGTATAGAAATCAAGCAGGTTGGAGAAACAAGTCGAAGCAATATCTTATGTACTGATTTGAACGTGTGACTCATGAAAGACTGTTCGATTTTAGCAGTAAGTTTTTCAAACGATTAGGCTCAAGCGGAAATTAATGTTTGCAAGCAGAGTGCTAAGCATTTGACCAACAAAAAAGCCCAGCATGGTGCTGCCGGACAATTTCGTTTAGCTCCGAAGAGCTAGTAGAGGGAAGCAGCCTTATATCGAACTTTCTCAAGAATCCACATAGTGAAGCAACAGTCTTTAACAGAATCTTAACTTTAGTAAATTTGAATTATTGTTTACTATGTCGAAATCGTTGTCCGTACG